>Ga0154912_112_pt4 | contig 119899 bp, 127 predicted proteins | sample RifCSPhighO2_01_FD_105881 | JGI IMG/M metagenome (GOLD analysis project Ga0154912, IMG submission 105881) | Caulobacterales bacterium RIFCSPHIGHO2_01_FULL_70_19 | reverse complement strand
GCCGATGACGGCGGCGATCCTGTCCAACCGGCGGCGCGTTCCACCATTCGGCGTCGACGGCGGCGAGCCGGGCGCAGCGGGCGTCAACCGGATCGAACGGGCGGACGGCTCGACCGAGGGACTGCCGTCGACGGCCGAGGTCCAGATGCAGCCGGGCGACGTCTTCGTCATTGAAACGCCCGGCGGCGGCGGCTTCGGCGACATCTGAGGACTTTTCGAGGGGCGCGAACGGCGCAACTCTCGCGCGGCAAACGGAGGGGATCGTCGCATGTGGGTTCTACTCGGCATCGCCGTGCTGGTCGGCGGCTTCGTGGCGCGGCTGAATCCGCTGGCGGTGATCCTCGCCGCGGCGGTGGTGACCGGCGTCGCCGCGGCGTTCGCGCCCGGGGTCGGCCTCCCGGAACTCTGGGCGGCGGCGCTCGACACCATCGCGGCCTTCGGCAAGGCCTTCAACGACTACCGCTACATCAGCGTGATCTGGCTGGTCCTGCCGCTGATCGGCATCCTCGAACGCTACGGCCTGCAGGAGCGGGCGCGGATCCTGATCTCCAGGGCCCGCGGCGCCACCACCGGCCGGATCCTGCTGGCCTATTTCATCCTCCGCCAGATCAGCGCCGCTCTCGGCCAGACCAAGCTGGGCGGGCACCCGCAGATGGTCCGGCCGCTCATCGCGCCAATGGCCGAGGCGGCGGCTGAAGCCCGGCACGGGGACCTGCCGGACGCCGTCCGCTACCGGGTCCGCGCCCACGCCGCGGCGGTCGACAACATCGCCCTGTTCTTCGGGGAGGACATCTTCATCGCCATCGCCTCCATCCTGCTGATCAAGGGCTTCCTCGAGGCCAACGGCATCCTCGTCGAACCCCTGCAGCTGTCGGTCTGGGCCATCCCCACCGCCATCGCCGCCCTGCTGGTGCACGGAACCCGGCTGGTGCTGCTGGACCGGTCGTTGACCCGTCAGGTCGCCGCCCCGGAGGCCGGCCGATGATCACCCTGCAGTGGCTCTACATCTTCGCCGGCCTGGTCTTCCTCGCCTTCGCCCTGCTCAGCGCCGGCGACCGGGCCAATCCGAAGCGACTGGGCAACACCGCCTTCTGGGGCCTGCTGGCGGGCAGCTTCCTGTTCGGATCGTACCTGTCCGATCTCGCCAACGGTCTGCTGGTCGTCGCGCTGGCGGTGCTCGCCGGCTTCAAGTGGCTGGGACAGGGCCGGCCGGCCACCACCACCGGCGAAGAGCGGCTGGCCAGCGCCGAGCGCCGCGGGGACTGGCTGTTCGTCCCCGCCCTGCTGATCCCGGCGGTCGCCCTCCTGGGCGCGCTCGTCCTCGACAGGACGGTGATCTTGGGCGTTCCGCTGTTCGGGCCGGAACAGCCGACCCTGATCGCGCTGGGACTCGGAGTGGCGGCCGGGCTGGCGCTGGCCATGGCGTGGCTGCGACCGCCGGTGCTGGCGCCGCTGCAGGAGGGCCGGCGGCTGATGGATGCGGTCGGCTGGGCCGGCGTCCTGCCGCAGATGCTGGCCGCCCTGGGGGCCGTCTTCGTCATCGCCGGCGTCGGGGACCGCATCGGCGATCTGTTCGCGACGTACCTGCCGCTGGACCACCGGCTGCTGGCGGTGATCGCCTACTGCGTCGGCATGGCCCTGTTCACCTTCATCATGGGCAACGCCTTCGCGGCCTTTCCCGTGATGACCGCCGCCGTCGGCCTGCCGCTGGTGGTCGAGCAGTTCGGCGGGAACCCGGCGATCGTCTGCGCCATCGGCATGCTGTCCGGCTTCTGCGGCACACTCACCACCCCGATGGCGGCGAATTTCAACGTCGTGCCCGCGGCCCTGCTGGACCTGCCGGACCGCGAGGCGCCCTTCAACGGCGTGATCCGGGTGCAGGTCCCCACAGCGGCTCTCATCCTGCTGATCAACGTCGCCCTGATGTACTTCCTCGCTTTCCGGTTCTGACGCATGCCCACGCTCGACGCCAACCTCGCCTCACGCTTCGCCTCGGTCGCGCTGGGTCATGTGACCCGCGAGTATCCGAACAAGCTGGATCACGTCATCACCGGGCCGGAGGACGTTCGCGGGCCCCGGGAGCTTCATCCCATCTTCTTCGGGAGCTTCGACTGGCACTCCTCCGTGCACGGCTGGTGGACCCTGTTCACCCTGCTGCGCCGCTTTCCGGAGATGCCCGAGGCCCCCCGGATCCGGGTCCTCGCGGACGAGCTGTTCACCGAGGCCAACGTCGCGGCCGAAGCGGCCTATCTGGACCGTCCGGGCAGCCGGGGCTTCGAGCGTCCCTACGGTTGGGCCTGGCTGCTGATGCTCGCGGCCGAGATGGATCGACACGAGGACGACCGGGGCCGGCTGTCGGCCAGCCGGATCCGCCCGCTGGCGCTGGCCTTCGCCGAGCGCTTCCGCGCCTTCCTGCCCCTCGCCGCCTATCCGGTTCGGGTGGGGACCCATTACAACACCGCCTTCGCCCTGCGGCTCGCGCTCGACTGGGCGGAAGCCAACGACCCGGCGCTGGCCCGGCTGTGCCGTGGCAAGGCGCTGGACTGGCACGCGGGTGACCGCGACTGCCAGGCGTGGGAGCCGTCGCAGGACGAGTTCCTTTCGCCGGCGCTGATGGAGGCCGCGCTGATGCGGCGCGTCCTTCCGGAGCCTGAGTTCCGCGACTGGTTCGACGCCTTCCTGCCACGCCTGGCCGAAGGCCGGCCGGCGACGCTGTTTCGGCCCGCGAGCGTCAGCGACCGCTCCGACGGCAAGATCGCCCATCTCGACGGCCTCAATCTCAGCCGGGCGTGGTGCTGGCGCGAGATCGCCGGCGGCCTGCCGGAAGCCGACGCGCGCGCCGCGGCGGCGAAGAAGGCTGCGGAGGCGCATCTCGCCGCCGCCCTGCCCCACGTCAGCGGCGACTACATGGGCGAGCACTGGCTGGCGAGCTTCGCCTTGCTGGCGCTGACCGTCTGAACGCGGACTGCGTCAGCAAGCGTCACCATAACAGGCGGATGTAACTCGGCTTCTTGCGGGCTGGCCCGAAATGCAACATCGTTCCGTCTCTCCCGGAGAGAGAGACCATGTTCGAGACGCTCCGCTGCCGGTTGAAGGGCGGGCACCTCTTTGTCGACAGTCGCAGCCACCCGGGCATGCAGACCTGCGTCCGCTGCCGTATGCGGAAGCCTTTCGAAGGTTCGGGCGACGCCAAGGCCGTTGCCGGTGATGAAGCCGGGAAGCCCGGGAGCTAGACCAGCCGGCTCTGCACCACGGCCGCCGCGATGAAGCCCGCGAACAGCGGATGCGGCGCGAAGGGCCGGCTCTTCAGCTCCGGGTGGTACTGGACCCCGATGAACCACGGGTGATCCGGCCGCTCGACGGTCTCGGGCAGCACCCCGTCCGGCGAAAGGCCGGCGAAGACCAGCCCGGCCTTCGCCTCGATGGCGTCGCGGTAGTTGATGTTGACCTCGTAGCGATGCCGGTGGCGTTCGCTGATTGTGGTCGAACCATAGATGTCGGCGATCTTCGAGCCCGGCTTGAGCGTGGACTCATAGGCTCCCAGCCGCATCGTGCCGCCGAGATCGCCCCCGGCCGTGCGCTTCACCCGCTCATTGCCCTGGGTCCACTCGGTCATCAGACCAACCACGGGCTCTTCCGTCGGCCCGAACTCGCTCGAGGACGCCTTGGGGAAGCCGGCCAGATTCCGGGCGGCCTCGATCACCGCCATCTGCATGCCGAAGCAGATGCCGAAGTACGGAATGTTGCGCTCGCGGGCGAAGCGGGCGGCCTCGATCTTGCCCTCCGAGCCACGCTCGCCGAAGCCGCCCGGCACCAGGATGGCGTGCGCCCCCTGAAGGCGGACGTCGCAGGCCTCGCGGTCGCCCTCGAAGGTTTCGGCCTCGACCCAGTCGATGTTGACCTTGACGTTGTTCGCCACCCCGCCGTGGTGCAGCGCCTCGATCAGCGACTTGTAGGCGTCCTTCAGCACTGTGTACTTGCCGACGACGGCCACGGTGACCTCGCCGTCCGGGTGCAGCCGTCGGCGGGCGATCTCCTCCCACCGCGACAGATCCGGCGCCGGCGCGTCCGAGAGGCCGAAGTGGGCCAGCACCTCGGCGTCCAGACCTTCGCGGTGATAGTCCAGCGGCACAGCGTAGATGTCGGCCGAGTCCATCGCCTGGATGACGCTGCTTTCGCGCACGTTGCAGAACAGGCCGATCTTTCGCTTTTCCTCTGGCGGGATCGGGAACTCGCAGCGGCACAGCAGGATGTCGGGCTGGATGCCGATGGAGCGCAGCTCCTTGACCGAGTGCTGCGTCGGCTTGGTCTTCATCTCCCCGGCCGTCTTGATAAACGGCAGCAGGGTCAGGTGGACGAAGCAGGACTGGCCGCGCGGCAGGTCCTGGCCCAGTTGGCGGATGGCCTCGAAGAACGGCAGCCCCTCGATGTCCCCGACCGTGCCGCCGATCTCGACCAGCACGAAGTCGACGGGCTCGCCCTCGTCCGTCAGCGCCGGGGACAGGCAGAACTGCTTGATCTGGTCGGTGACGTGGGGGATCACCTGGACCGTCGCGCCCAGATAGTCGCCGCGCCGCTCCTTCTCGAGGATGGTCTGGTAGATGCGGCCAGTGGTGATGTTGTCCGACTTCGCCGCCGAGACGCCCGTGAAGCGCTCGTAGTGGCCGAGGTCGAGGTCGGTCTCGGCCCCGTCGTCGGTCACGAACACCTCGCCGTGCTGGTACGGGCTCATCGTGCCCGGATCGACGTTGAGATATGGGTCGAGCTTGCGCAGGCGGACCTTGTAGCCACGCGCCTGCAGCAGCGCGCCGAGAGCGGCTGAAGCGAGGCCCTTTCCAAGCGAGGAGACCACGCCGCCGGTGATGAACACATAACGAGGCATGGGGAATCACCTTAGCGCCGATTCGGCGCCGCTACTCCGGAGACTTTGGGGGCGGGAAGAGAAGGCGGGGATAAACGCCCCGCCCACCTTATTCGGTCGGGGCCGGCTGGGCCGGGGCGGGCGCGGCGGCGGCGCCCGACAGGCTCGACTCCAGATCCTGCAACGACGGAGCCGCCGGCTGGGCCGGGGCCGCGGGATCCACGGCGGGCGCCGAAGAGGTCGGCGGCGGCGCGGCCAGTTCGCCGACCGCGTCGGCGTCGACGATCGACCGGCTGGCCCGGTCCATGTTGCCGACGATGGTCAGGCCGATGGCGCACAGGAAGAACAGGATCGCCAGGATCCAGGTCGTCCGGGTCAGCAGGTTGCCGGCGCCGCGCGCGGTCATGAAGCCCGACGGACCTCCCCCCATGCCCAGCGCGCCGCCTTCCGACCGCTGCAGCAGGATCACGCCGGCGAGCGCGACCGAAATCAGGATCATGGCGACGAGGAGAATGGTCTGGAGCATGGCGGCCGATATGTGTGGCGCGGACCCGCGCCGATCAAGCGGCGGCGTCTATCATGGCGCAGGAGCGGGGGCTAGGGGTCAGGCCGCCCGCACGATGGTCAGGAAATCCGCGGCCTTCAGGGAGGCTCCGCCCACCAGGGCGCCGCCCACCTCGGGCACGGCGAGGATGGCGCGGGCGTTGTCCGGCTTGACGGAGCCGCCGTAGAGGATCGGAGACGCCGCCGCCGCCAACCCCAGACGTTCGATCATGGCGGCTCGCACGGCGCGATGCACCTCCTCGATCTGCTCCAGAGTCGGCGTCAGTCCCGTGCCGATCGCCCAGACCGGCTCATAGGCCACCGCGAACTCGCGCCCGCCCGCCGCCAGCGGCAGCGAATTCAGAACCTGGCCGCGCACCACCTCGACCGCCCGGCCCGCTTCGCGCTCCGCCAGGGTCTCGCCGACGCAGACGATCGGAGCCAGTCCGGCCTCGAGCGCCGCCGCGGCCTTGGCGGAGACCACGGCGTCGGTCTCGCCGTAGCCCTGACGGCGCTCGGAGTGGCCGAGGATCACCAGCGTGGCGCCGGCGTCCTTCAGCATCTCGGCTGACACGTCGCCGGTATAGGCGCCGGACCGCTCCGCCCGGCAGTCCTGTCCTCCGACCTCGACAGGCCCGCCCTGCAGAACCGCGGCCATGCGGTCGATCAGGGTGGCCGGCGGACACAGGGCGACGCGGCAGGCGGCCGGCGTTCCCTCGAGATCGGCGCGCAGCGCCTCGGCCTCGGTCAGGCTGGCGCCCAGACCGTTCATCTTCCAGTTGCCGGCGATCAGCTTCACGGATTGTTTCATGGGCGCCTGTTTAGGGGGCGATCACACCCAAGCCAAGCCGTCGGATCGCTCTCGTCTTGCCGGGCGGGTCGATGAACCCCTATAGGCCGAAGCGGCTACTCTCGCCGTCCATCCGTCCAGGACCGACCATGCTCACCGCGTTCCGCAACTTCGCCAAGTCACCGTGGGCCATCGGCCTGCTCGTGCTGCTCGCGCTGGGCCTGCTCATCACCGGCGGCACCCAGATGGACGTTCTGGCGAATCTGGGACCGAAGCACGTCATCAGCGCCGGCGACCGCAGCGTCGACGCGCCGGAGTTCCGGGCTGACATGGAGCGCATCCGCGCCTCGGCGCAGGAGCAGTCCGGGCAGGCGGTGAGCTTCGAGCAACTGGTCGGCGAGGGCGGCCAGCTGGTCCAGTACCTGCGCCAGCGTTCGCAACAGCTGGGCTTCATGGCGTGGGCCTGGGACGCCGGCGTCCGCCCGGGCAAGGAACTGGTCCTGCGCCAGATTCGCCAGGCTCCGGGCTTCTTCGACTCGGTGACCGGCCGCTTCAGCGAGGAGCAGTACCGCTCGGTGCTGGCCGAAAACAACGCCACGCCGGAGATCTTCGAGGAGCAGCTTCGCGACGAGGTCGTGACCCGTCACTTCGGCGCGGCGATGGGGGCGGGCGCACGCCTGCCGCGCGTCTACGGCGCCGTCCTTGCCAACCAGGCGATGGAGACTCGCGACGGCCGCTGGTTCACCGTGACGCAGGCCATGGCGGGACGGGCCCCCACGCCCACCGACGCCCAGTTGACCGCCTTCATGAACCAAAACGCTGCGCGGCTGCGTCAACCGGAATTCCGCTCGGGCACGCTCGTGCTGTTCGACAACCCCGCCGACGTCTCGGGCGCCATTACGGACGAGCGCATCCAGGAGCGCTTCGAATTCCGCCGGGAAGCCCTGTCCCGGCCCGAGCGGCGCACCTTCGTCACCCTGACGGCCCCGACGCGGGCCGCCGCCGAGCGCATCGCCGCCGCCCTGCGCGCGGGCCAGGCTCCGGACGCCGTCGGCCAGGCGAACAATCTCCAGCCGGCCCGGTATGAGGACACGCCGCGCAGCGCCGTCAGTGACCCCGCCGTGGCCGCGGCGGTGTTCGGCCTGACCGAAGGCCAGGTCTCCGATCCCGTCCAGGCCCGGGTGGGATTTGTCGTGGCCCGCGTCACCGGCGTCACGCCCGGACAGGCCGTGACCCTCCCCGAGGTGCGCGACCAGATCATCCAGGAGCTTCGCCAGGAAGACGCCCGCGCGGCGGTGTTCGAGCGGGTCGAGGCCTACGACAAGGCCCGCCAGGAAGGAAAGTCGCTGGAGGCCGCGGTGGCCGAGGTCGGCGCGCGCACCCTGCAGATTCCGCTGGTGACCCGCGAGGGCCGCAGTCAAGAGCAGCCCGGCTTCACGGCCCCGCCGCAGCTGCTGGATGCGATGTGGTCGCTGGGCGCGAACGCGGTCAGCGAAGTCGTCGAGGCCGGCGGCGGCCAGTACTTCGTGGTGCGCGTCGACCGCATCGTGCCGCCCGCCCTGCCCTCGCTGTCGGAGCCGGGCGTCCGCGCCCAGGTGGCTGCGGCGTGGACGGCGCGGGAGAACGCGCGTCTGCTGAACACCCGGGTCGAGGCCCTGGCCTCGCGCATTCGCCGCGGCGAGGACCTTGCAGCGGTGGCCGCCTCCGTGGGCGCGAACGTGACGACCGCCACGGGGGTGAGCCGGCAGGACCAGGCCCGCGGCCAGGGCGTGCTGGCGGGCCTGTTCACGGCCGGCCGCAACGAGGTCTTCTCGCAGCAGCAGAGCGAGGACAGCTTCGTCATCGGCCGGACCGACCGGATCACGCCGCCCAATCCGACCCTCGCCGCCCGCATGGCCGAACAGTTCCGCGCCCGCATGGCGCCCGACAGCCTGAGCGCCCTCGGCGAGACCGCCGTGGTGGCGGCGGCGGAGCGGGTCGGGGCCGAGTACGACGAGGTCGAGGCGCGCCGGGCCCTGGGGCTGGAGACCGCCCCGGCGGCCGCTCCGGCGGCGCCGGCCGCGCCCGCCCAATGACCCCATCCGTCTGCGGCGGCGCCGACGTCGTCGTCCGCCGGCTGGTCGACGATCTGGAGACGCCGGTCTCGGCCTTCCTGAAGGTCGGCTGGGGCCGCCGCCACGCCATCCTGCTCGAGTCCGTCGAGGGCGGCGCCGTCAACGGCCGCTATTCCATCATCGCCCGTGACCCCGACGTGGTCTGGCGGTGCCGCGACGGCCGCCCGGAACTGGCCCGGGGCGACGACATCGTCGCCGAACGCTACGCGCCCGACGGCCACGACGCCCTCGCCTCGTTGCGCCGGCTGATGGCGGCGTCGCAACTGGCGCTGCCGGACGACCTGCCGCCGATGGCGGCCGGCCTTTTCGGCGTCTTCGGCTACGACATGGTGCGGCTGCTGGAGCCGCTCGGCGCACCCAACCCCGACCCCCTGAACCTGCCGGACGCGGTGCTGACGCGGCCGGGGCTGGTGGCGATCTTCGATTCGGTGAAGCACGAGATCGTGCTCGTCGCCCCCTGCTGGGGCGACGGCGATCTGGCCCCTGACGCCGCGCGCGCCGCCGCCGAGGCCCGGCTGGACCGCTTCGAGCGCGAACTGCGCGCGCCCCTGCCGGCCATCCCGGCGCCCGTCGAGGCGTCCGGCCCGGACTTCCGTTCTCCGGTCGACGAGACGGCCTTCGGCGGCATGGTCGCGCGCGCCAAGGACTACATCGCCGCCGGCGACATCTTCCAGGTCGTGCTGAGCCACCGTTTCTCCGCCGCCTGGGACGCCGACCCCTTCGCCTTCTACCGCGCCCTGCGCCGGCAGAACCCGTCTCCCTACCTGTTCTTCCTCGACTTCGGCGATTTCCAGCTGGCCGGCTCCAGCCCGGAGATCCTCGTCCGCCTGAAAGAGGGCCGGGTGACCATCCGCCCGCTGGCCGGCACACGCCCGCGCGGCGAGACCCCGGAAGCGGACCGGGCGCTGGAGGCGGAACTGCTGGCGGATCCGAAGGAACGGGCCGAGCATCTGATGCTGCTCGACCTCGGCCGCAACGACGTCGGCCGGGTCTCCGCCCCGGGCACGGTCGAGGTCACCGAGAGCTTCGTGGTCGAGCGCTACAGCTCGGTGATGCACATCGTCTCGGATGTGCAAGGTGTCGCGGACCCCAAGCTGGACGCCGTCGACGCCCTCCTCGCGGCCCTGCCCGCCGGCACCCTCTCCGGCGCGCCAAAGGTGCGGGCGATGGAGATCATCGACGAGCTGGAGAGCGTGAAACGCGGCGTCGGCTACGGCGGCGGCGTGGGCTACATCTCGGCGGGCGGCGAGGCGGACATCTGCATCGTGCTGCGCACCGCGTTGTTCGCCGACGGCCAGGTGCATGTGCAGGCTGGCGCCGGCGTGGTGGCCGACAGCGATCCCGCCGCCGAATACGCCGAGACGAAGGCCAAGGCGCGGGCGCCGATGCGCGCGGCGGGCGAGGCCTGGCGCTATCCGTTCGGGAACAGGGGCTGAGCCACGGCCGGTTCGTCGAAGCGCACCCCGGGCCCCAGCACCATGACTCCTGCCATCAGCACCGCCGCCGAGGCCGCCAGCGCCGCGGCCCCCAGGGCCGAGATCGCCCCGCTCCGCGTCGGCGGCGTCTCCAGCAGTCGTCGCGCCCGTGCGATTGCATCCTCGGCCATGCGCCCCTCCGTCGCGGCGAAGGTTCAGCCGGATATGGTTAACCTTTCCTTGCCGCAACGCCGCTTGGCGCGCCCTGCCTTCCCCCCTAGAAGCGCTGCATGATCCTCGTCGTCGACAACTACGACAGCTTCACCTGGAACCTGGTCCACTACCTCGCGGAGCTGGGCGCCGAGACGCGGGTCGTGCGCAACGACGACCTCACCGCGGCCGAGGCGTGGGAGCTGGCGCCCGAGGCGGTGCTGTTGTCGCCGGGCCCCTGCTCGCCCAACGAGGCCGGCATCTGCCTCGACCTGCTGGCGACCGCGCCGGAGGCCATGCCCATCTTCGGCGTCTGCCTCGGCCACCAGGCCATGGGCCAGGCCTTCGGCGGCGAGGTGGTGCGGGCCAAGGCCCTGATGCACGGCAAGACCTCGCCGATCGAGCACGAGGGCCGCAGCGTGTTCCGGGGTCTGCCCTCGCCCTTCACCGCCACCCGCTATCACTCGCTGGCCGTGAAGCGCGAAACCCTGCCCGAGGTGCTGGCTGTGACCGCCTGGACCGCCGACGGCGAGATCATGGGCCTGTCGCACCGCACGCGGCCGATCCACGGCGTGCAGTTCCACCCGGAGTCGATCGCCACCGAGCACGGCCACGACCTGCTGGCCAACTTCCTCGATCTGGCGAACGTCCGCCGAACGGCGATGGTCTGATGGCCGACGCATTCAAACCCCTGCTGGCCAGGCTGGTCGACGGCCGCGTGCTGTCGGGCGAGGAGGCGCACGCCTTCTTCGCCGCCTGCCTGCGCGGCGAGCCGACCCCGGCCCAGGTGGCGGCCGCCGTCACCGCGCTGCGCATCCGCGGCGAGACGGTGGACGAGATCGTCGCCTTCGCCAGCGCCATGCGCGAGGCCGCCCTGAGTCTCGACCACCCTTACGAGGTCGTCGACACCTGCGGCACCGGCGGGGACGGCCAGCACACCTGGAACATCTCGACCGCCACCGCCCTCGTGCTCGCCGGGGCCGGGCTGAAGGTCGCCAAACACGGCAACCGGGCGATGAGCTCGAAGTCGGGATCGTCCGACGTGCTGGCGGCGCTGGGCGTCAATCTCGCCGCCACCCCGGCGCAGCAGCGCCGCTGCCTCGACGAGGCCGGCATCGCCTTCCTGTTCGCCCCCACCTACCACGGGGCGATGCGCCACGTCGGGCCGGTGCGCGCCGAGATCGGCTTCCGCACCGTGTTCAACCTGCTGGGGCCGCTGTGCAATCCGGCCGGGGCGCGGCGGCAGGTGATGGGCGTCTACGACCCCGCCCTGCTGGCGCCGCTGGCCGAGGTGCTGGGGCGGCTGGGCGCGAAGCGGGCGTGGACGGTCCACGGTCAGGGGCTGGACGAGTTGACCACCACGGGCGTCACCGAGGCGGCCGAGTGGAAGGACGGGGCGGTCCGCCGCTTCACCGTGACGCCAGAGGACGCCGGCCTGCCGCGCGCCGACCTCGCCGACCTGCGCGGCGGGGATCCCGAGGCGAACGCCGCCGCCCTGCGCGACCTGCTGGACGGAGCGCCGGGCGCCTATCGCGACGTAGTGCTGCTCAACGCCGCCGCCGCGCTGGTGGTCGCCGACAGGGCCGCCGATCTGCGCGAGGGCGCCGGCCTGGCGGCGGAGACGATCGATTCCGGCGCGGCCCGGTCCGCCCTCGCCCGCCTCGTCGAGGTCAGCCACGTGCCGGTCGAGGAGGCGCCGCAATGACCGACGTGCTGGCCCGCATCGCGGCCTACAAGCGCGAGGAGGTCGCCGCGCGCCGGTCCGCCCTGTCGCAGGACGCGATCGAGACGCGGGCCCGCGCCGCCACGCCCCCGCGCGGCTTCCGGGCGGCCCTGCAGGCCCGTTTCGAGGCGACCGGCCGCCCGGCCCTGATCGCCGAGATCAAGAAGGCCAGCCCGTCGAAGGGGCTGATCCGCGAGGACTTCGACCCGCCGGCGCTGGCCCGCGCCTACGAGCGCGGCGGCGCGACCTGCCTGTCGGTGCTGACCGACGGGCCAAGCTTCCAGGGCGGCGACGCCTTCCTCGGACAGGCGCGCGAGGCCACCGCCCTGCCCTGCCTGCGCAAGGACTTCCTCGTCGACCCGTGGCAGGTGGCCGAGAGTCGGGCGCTGGGGGCCGACTGCATTCTGATCATTCTCGCCATGGTCGACGACGCGCTCGCCGCCGAACTCCTCTCCGAGGCCGGGCGATTCGGCATGGACGCCCTGATCGAGACCCACGACCAGGTCGAGATGGAACGCGCCTGCCGTCTGGGCGGCGATCTGGTCGGGATCAATAACCGCTCCCTGCGCACCTTCGAGGTCAACCTTGAGACCACCGAGCGGCTGGCCATGCTCAGCCCGGTCCGCGCCCTGCTGGTGGCTGAAAGCGGCATCTTCACGCCGGACGACGTGGCGCGGGTCTCGGCGGCCCACGCCCAGGCCATCCTCGTCGGCGAAAGCCTGATGCGTCAGGCCGATGTCGAGGCGGCGACGCGGGCGCTGCTGGCTTGAGTGAGCCCCAACCCAAGCTGAGCTCGGCGAAAGTCACGTTCGCGATCCTCGGCGCCATCGCACTCCTGTTCATCGGCTGCGTTCAGATCTCCACCGAAGGCCGGGTATTCGACGTCAAGGGAAATAACGAGCTGTTCGGCGGGCTCTGCCTCCTGGCCGGCGCGGCGCTCGCCTTCTGGCTCTATCGCATAGCCTTCAAATCGAAGCCGTCATTCGCTCTCCATCACGACCGGCTTGAATTCTACTGCTGGTCTCAGCCCGTCCATTTTCGTGACATTGATGAGATCGTCTTCGAACCTGGGCAGTTCTGGATGAAGCGCGCGCCCTTGCTCGCCCTCCGACTAAAAACCGGTTCGATCCAGCATCTCCCGTACGGCTTGATGACACATGGGCCTGATAGTTTCGCGGAACTCCTGACTGCGGCCCTGCAGGATTATCGGGACAGGGCAAAGAGCGACAGAGACGCGTCCGCGGCAGCGGTAACCGGACCTTAACCGGAACAGCACAGGAACACCTTGTGGACGTTTGCGGTTTGTTCCGTTAGCGTTCCCGTCAACGGGATTCGCCTCGAGGTCTCCATGCTCACGCGCAAACAGCACGAACTGCTGATGTTCATCCACGAACGGATCAAGGAGACCGGCGTCTCCCCGTCCTTCGACGAGATGAAGGAGGCGCTCGACCTGGCGTCGAAGTCGGGCATTCACCGGCTGATCACGGCCCTGGAGGAGCGCGGCTTCATCCGCCGGCTGGCGCACCGGGCGCGGGCGCTGGAGGTGGTCAAGCTGCCGGAGCAGGCGACGACGGGGGCGCCGCGCGGCCATGCGGGATTCACTCCGGGCGTCATCGAGGGCGGCGGTCGCCGCGCCCCGGCCGAGCCGGCCAACGACGCGCGCGAGCTTTCGCTGATGGGCAAGATCGCCGCCGGCACGCCCATCGACGCCATCGAGCACGAGCAGGCCCGCTATCCGGTGCCGGAGGCCATGCTCGGCGCCGGCGAACACTACCTGCTGGAGATCGAGGGCGACTCGATGATCGAGGCCGGCATCCTCGACGGCGACCTGGTCATCATCAAATCGACCGACCACGCCAACTCGGGCGAGATCGTCGTGGCCCTCGTCGAGGGCGAGCAGGCCACGCTGAAGCGGCTGCGCAAGAAGGGCGCCTCGATCGCGCTGGAGCCGGCCAACCGCAACTACGAGACCAAGATCTTCGGCGCCGACCAGGTGGCGGTGCAGGGCAAGCTGGTCGGGCTCATCCGCCGCTACCACTGAGACAGAGCGCGGCCGGTCCCGGCTCTTCGCTGCGCTTCGGCCGGGATGACAGTTGAGCAGAGCGTACGTGTCATCCCGGAGGCGGTGCAGCCGCCATCCGGGACCAGGGACGATCGCCGCGCGCCTCCGCCGCCCATCTGGCGCGCCAGCCCGTCGCCGCCGGCCCGTCACGCCACAACTCGACCGCTCCGCCGCGCGCCCAGTCCACCGCGTCGAGCACCAGCCGCCCCTCGCATGAGGGCGGAAGGACGGCGACTTCGGCGCGGATTCCCACCACCGCCGCGGCGCGGCACAGCTCATTGAGTTGCTCGACCGACGGCGCCCGACGTCCCCACCACAGGGCGACGGGTCCGGCTCCCGCTTCGGCCGGCGCGCAGGCGAAGCGCGAACACGCCCAGCCCTCACCGGGTCTCTGGACCGCCTTGAGCCCCCGCCGCCGAGACCAGACGTCGACCGCGAACCGGCGCACGCCCGGGCGCACGACGACCGCCTCGCCGCCGCTGACGAAGGCCGCCTGGGCGCCCCCTTCGCCGATCCAGAGTTCCGGCGCGGGCGGACGCGGCCAGACCAGCACCGCGCAGGCGAACGGCAGGCCCAGCCAGCGCAGCGGCCCGCGCCACAGGCAGCAGAACAGCACCCCGAGAAAGGCTGTCGGCAGGGCGGCGTCCGGCGCGCTGGCGACGGTGCGCACCGCTCCCGGCAGGGCCGCGACCCAGCCGCCGACGGCCAGGGTGGCGCCGATCCCCTGCCCGGCGAGCCACAGGAACGGCGCCCCGAGCCCGAGCGGCTCCAGCAGGGCGCCGAGCGCCAGCGCCGGCATCACCAGAAAGTCCGAGATCGGGGCGACCGTCAGATTGGCCAGCAGGCCGTACATGGCGGTGCGGTTGAAATGCTGCATGGCGAACGGCCCGGTGGCGGCGCCGGCCACGAGGCTGGCCAGGACAGCCGCGCCGAGCCAGGCGCCCGAGCGCTGGACCGCCAGGATCGGCCACGGGGCCGAGATCTCCTTCGGTCGGCGGGGCCAGGCCTCCACCAGGGCAACCAGGGCCGCGGTGGCCGCAAAGGACATCTGGAAGCCCGGCGTCACGATGGCTTCGGGCTGCAGCGCCAGCACTACCAGCGCCGCGACAGCCAGGGCGTGCATGGTGATGGCCTGCCGATCCAGCAGGACGGCGAGGAAGGCGATGGCGGCGGTGATCGCCGCCCGCTCCGCCGGCGGCGGCGCGCCGGAGACGACCAGATAGGTTCCGACCGCGATCAGCCCGGCCCACGCCGCCACCTTCTTGCCGGAGACCCGCAGCGCCAGCCATGGCCAGGCCGCGACCAGCAGGCGAACCAGGAAGAAGGCGAAGCCGCCGACCACCGCCATGTGCAGCCCGGAGATCGACAGGATGTGCGCGAGGCCGGAGTCCCGCATGACGTCCACCTGGGCCGGGTCCAGCCACGCCTCGTGGCCCGTGGTCATCGCCGCCGCCACGCCGCCCGTGCGCGGCCCCAGCCGCTCCACGATCCGCCGGGCCAGATCGTAACGCAGGCCGTTGATCGCCATGGTTCGCCGCAGGGACGCCGGCGGCTCCGGGAGCAAGGCCGGCCGCGTCTCGCCGATCGAAAAGGCCACGCCGCCCATGCGCTGGAAGTAGGCGTTGCGGCCGAAGTCGTAGGCTCCCGGACTCGCCGGCGCGGGGGGCGGATTGAGAATGGCCCGGAGCCGGATCGGCTGCCCCGGCTCCGGCGTTTCGCCCCTCACCGTGGCGCGCAGCCGCACCGGGACGGCCTCCGGCGCCAGGCCCCGGATCCGCACCGGCGCGAGCACCACCCGGGGCCCCGCGGCGCCGGGACTGTCCACGTCGACCACCCATCCCTCGACCACGGTCGGACGCGCCATTGGGGGGGCGACGGGCGCCGCCACCTCGTCCGTCCGCAGCTTCGCGCAGGCCAGACCGAGCGCGAAGCAGGCCAGCAGCATCAGCGGCAGGGTCCAGCCGCGCCGGAGCCCCGTCCGCCGCGCCACCAGCCACGCGACAGGAGCGACCAGCGCCGCCAGCGTCAGCGGCCACAGCGGCGGCTCCGCCTCGAGGGCGAAGTAGGTCGCGCAACCGCCGCCGAACGCCACCGGCGCCCACAACCGCCAGCGGAGCGCCTGGGCGTCGATCTGGTCCCTCAGGAAGCGCCGGACCCGCGCCGCCGGGGTAGGCTTCGCCGCATCCGGCGCTATAAGGGCGGCCCGACCGGACCGACCCGCCATGACCTCATCTGACTCGAAGCCCGAAGTGGTCACCCGCTTCGCCCCCTCGCCGACCGGCTACCTCCACATCGGGGGAGCCAGAACAGCGTTATTCAACTACCTGTACGCGCGGGGACGCAACGGAAAGTTCCTCGTGCGGGTCGAGGACACCGATCGCGAGCGCTCGACCGACGCCGCGGTCAAGGCGATCTTCGACGGCCTGGCCTGGCTGGAGCTGTTCGCCGACGAGGAGCCCGTGTTCCAGGCCTCGCGCGCCGATCGCCACCGCGAGGTGGTCGACCAGCTGCTGGAGAGCGGCTGCGCCTACCGGGACTTCCTCTCCGCCGAGGAGACCGGCGCCCTCCGCGACGCCGCCAAGGCCGAGGGCCGCGCCTTCGAATCGCCCTGGCGCGACCGGCAGCCGACCGTCGACGATCTGGAGAAGCCGCACACCGTCCGCTTCCGCCGTCCCCTCGACGCCGCCGTCGTCGTCGAGGACGCCGTGCAGGGGACTGTGCGCTGGGAGTCCTCGGCGCTCGACGATCTCGTCATCCTGCGTTCCGACGGCGCGCCGACGTACAACCTCGCCGTGGTGGTCGACGACCACGACATGGGGGTGACCCACGTCATTCGCGGCGACGACCACCTCAACAACGCGGCGCGGCAGAGCCTGATCTACGACGCCCTCGGCTGGGACCGCCCGACGTTCGCCCACATTCCGCTGATCCACGGCCCGGACGGAGCCAAGCTGTCCAAGCGCCACGGCGCCCAGGCGGTGCACGAGTACGCCGAGATGGGCTATCTGCCCGAGGCCATGCGCAACTACCTCGCGCGCCTGGGATGGAGCCATGGCGACGACGAGCTGTTCTCCGACGAGCAGGCCCGGGCCTGGTTCGACCTGTCCGGCGTCGGCAAGGCCCCGGCCCGGCTCGACTTCGACAAGCTGGCCCACGTCAACGCCCACTGGATCCGGATGGCCGAGGACGACCGGCTGGCCAAGCTGACCCTGGACGTGCATCTGGCGCGCGGCCATCGGCTCGCCGAGGACGACGAGGCCCGGCTCCTGCGCGCCATGCCCTTCATCAAGGACCGGGCGAAGACCACGCTGGAACTCGCCGACCAGACGGCCTTCGTCCTCCGGCCGCGGCCGCTCGCCCTCGACGACAAGGGCCGCGCCCTGCTCTCAGGGGAGTCGGGCGAGCGCATCGGCCGCCTTCGCGACCGGCTGCGGCTGTTCGCCAGCTGGGACGTCTTCGCCCTCGAGGCGGAGCTGAAGGCCTTCGCCGAGGAGGAGGCGGTGGGCTTCGGCAAGATCGGGCCGGCCATGCGGGCGGCCCTCACCGGCGGCGCGACATCGCCGGACATCGCGAAAACGTTGGCCGCTTTGGGGCGGGAAGAAGCCCTCGGCCGCTTGGATGACGCGCTGCAACAGACTAAGTGACGTTCACAATCGAAACGCGGCCGGCGCCTCCCCGCGCAACAGCGCCGCAGGATCATGAAGGGGCCCAGATGACCGAACAAGCCAAGGCCGCCGGCACGGCGACGCTCACCCACGGCGACAAGTCCGTCGAACTGCCGGTGCTTGCGGGCTCCACCGGCCCCGACGTCATCGACATCCGCAAGCTGTACGGGGCGACCGGCGCCTTCACCTACGATCCGGGCTTCACCTCGACCGCCAGCTGCGAGTCCGCCCTGACCTTCATCGACGGCGACAAGGGCGTGCTGCTGCACCGCGGCTACCCGATCGACCAGCTGGCCTCGCAGTCGAACTTCGTCGAGGTCTGCCACCTGCTCCTGCACGGCGAGCTGCCGACGGCGGCGGAGTACGAGAAGTTCGAGAACAGCATCACCATGCACACGATGCTGCACTCGCAGTTCGACCGCTTCTTCGAGGGCTTCCGTCGCGACGCCCACCCGATGGCGATCATGGTCGGGACCGTCGGGGCTCTTTCGGCCTTCTATCACGACAGCCTGGACATCAACGATCCGGTCCAGCGGAACATCTCGGCCATCCGCCTGATCGCCAAGATGCCGACCATCGCGGCGCGGGCCTACAAGTACCACATCGGCCAGCCCTTCGTGTCGCCGCGCAACGACCTGAACTATGCCGAAAACTTCCTGCGCATGTGCTTCGCCGTGCCGGCTGAGGACTATGTGGTCAATCCGGTGCTGGCCCGCGCCATGGACCGCATCTTCATCCTCCACGCCGACCACGAGCAGAACGCCTCGACCTCGACGGTCCGCCTGGCCGGCTCGTCGGGCGCCAACCCGTTCGCCTGCATCGCCGCCGGCATCGCCTGCCTATGGGGCCCGTCGCACGGCGGCGCCAACGAGGAGGCGCTGAACATGCTCAAGGAGATCGGCACGCCGGAGCGCATCCCCGAGTTCATCGAGGGCGTGAAGGCCAAGAAATACAAGCTGATGGGCTTCGGCCATCGGGTCTACAAGAACTACGACCCGCGGGCGAAGGTGATGCAGGAGAGCGCCTACGAGGTGCTCGAGGCCGTCGGCGACCCGAACGATCCGCTGCTGCAGGTGGCCCGCGAGCTGGAGCGCGTGGCGCTCAACGACGAATATTTCATCGAGCGCAAGCTGTTCCCGAACGTCGACTTCTACTCGGGCATCACCCTGTCGGCGATGGGCTTCCCGACCACCATGTTCACCGTGCTGTTCGCCCTGGCCCGCACCGTGGGCTGGATCGCCCAGTGGCAGGAGATGATGGAGGACCCGTCGCAGAAGATCGGCCGCCCGCGCCAGCTGTACACCGGTCCGACCGAGCGCGACTACGTGCCGATCCAGAACCGCGGCTGATCTTCGCCAGACCGTTCGAGGCGCCGGAGCGACGGCTCCGGCGCCTTTCTGCTGCCGGGAGTTCCCTCAGACTCCGGACCGCGCGAGCGGCCGCGGCCTGAAAGGCCCGAGTTCGATGCTGGCGTCGCGGGTCCGCCAGCGCAGGGCGTAGACCTGAAGCTCGACCGCCCCCTCCGGAAGCGCCGCCTCGAGATCGAACCGACCGCCCGCCGCCAGCCGGCTCGCGCGGGCGCTGAGCTCGCCCGTCAGGCCGCCGCTGCGGTCGAGGAACCGGATCTCGACGGAGAGGTCGCGACAGGCCTCGGCGCCGAGATTGCTCAGCATACCCCGCCAGACGGTCGCGCCGGAATCGGTCCTGGTGAGCTCGCTGCCGGCCAGCGCCAGGTCGTTCTGCTCGTCGACCGGCTCGTCGACCACGATCGACAGCCCCATCAGCCCGGCGACCCCGACCGCGCTGGCGATCATCCATCGCCGTCCGGGGCGAAGCTCGCCGATTTCCGCCTCTCCGGCCATTGCCTTGCCTCCGCAGCTGGGGGAGGCTCACACCTGCCCTGCGCGCCGGGTGAGCGGCATGAGCAAGTCATGAGGATGTGCTGAAACATGGCGCCCGGCCGCTACCGCTTCGAAGGCTTCCTCCTCGACCCCCGCGACCGCCAGCTCCGGCTGGATGACACGCGGGTGGAGCTCAACGCCCGTTACCTCGACGCCCTCGCCCTTCTGGTCAGCGAACAGGGCCGCCTCGTCTCCAAGGACCGCTTCCTGGAGGAGGTGTGGCGGGGCGTGCCGGTGACCGACGAGGCGCTGACCCAGTGCATCCGCACCCTGCGGCGCCAGCTCGGCGACGACGCCGGACGGCCCCGCTTCATCGAAACCGTGCCCAAGCACGGCTACCGCTTCATCGCCAGCGTGGAGAGGCTGGACGAGGAGACCGCCGATCCGGCCGCTCCGCCGACCGCGCCGGCGTCGCCCCCCCGGACCGGCGGCCTGCCCGAAATCGCCTTCCTCGGCGTTGCGGGGATGGCGGGCGGCGGCGGGGCCGGGGCGCTCGGGGGCCTGTTCTATGGCTTCGTGGGCGCGTCCCAGCCCTTGCAGGGGGGCATGGGGGCGGCGTCGGTGCTCCTCGTCCTGATCTGCCTGACCGTCCTCGTCGGCCTGATCGGGGGCGTCGGCGTGGGAGCCGGCGTCGCCTCGGCCGGGTTCGCCTCCGGCCGACCGGGCCCCTGGAGCATCCTCGGCGGAGCCCTCGGAGGGATGATCGTGGGAGCGGTGGTCAAGCTGCTCGGCACCGACGCCTTCAACCTGCTCTTCGGACAGTCGCCCGGAGACATCACCGGCGCGACCGAAGGCGCGTTGCTGGGCGCGGCGGTCGGCCTCGGCGCCTGGCTCGCGAGCCGCGGCCCCCGCTCGCTGCCCCTGCGCCGGAGCGTCGCCGCGACCGCCTTGGCGGGCGGCGCAGCGGGCGCGGCCATCCCTCTGCTCGGCGGACGGCTGATGGGCGGCAGTCTGGACCAGCTCGCCGCCCGCTTCCCGCAGTCCCGCCTGCGCCTCGACCAGATCGGGACTCTGTTCGGCGAGGCCGGGCTCGGGCCGGTGAGCCAGGTCGTGACCGGGGCCCTGGAGGGGGCCCTGTTCAGCGCCTGCGTCGTCGCCGCGATGATCCTCGCCCGGCGCAGCCTGTCCGGAGGCGGATGGCGCGCCCTGCTCGACGCGACGGCGCGGCCCCGGCCCTAGCGACCGGTCGTCTTCGCTGCGATCACCCTCAGCACAGTGTCGGCGGCGATCTCGGACGGATGACGCCCGTGACGCCCCATGAGGTCGAGCGCCTCGGTCTGCCGGATCGCCTGCGCCCGCCGCGCCTCGGGATCGCCCAGCAGGCGTCCGACCTCGGCGGCGAACTTCTCAGGCGTGGCGTCGTCCTGGATCAGCTCCCGGGCGATCTCCTCATCCGCGGCGTGATTGAACAGGGTCGCGTACTTGCCGGTGAAGAAGGGCCGCATGATCGCGTAGCTGAGCGGCTGGAAGCGGTAGCCGATGACCATCGGCACGCCGGCCACGGCCAGCTCGGACGACACCGTGCCGCTGGTCGCCAGGGCGACCGTCGCCGCCAGCATGGCGTCGTACTTCTCGCTCTCCTGGACCAGATGAATCCGGAACGGCCAGGAGGCGACGCGGCTGGCCACGTCCTCGGCCACCGGACCGGCGGCCACCACCGCCACCTCCAGCGCCGGATCGGACCGCTTCAGCCTTTCGACGGCGGCCTCGTACACGGGCGTCATCAGGCGGATCTCGGACCGGCGGCTGCCGGGCAGGACCAGCAGCAGGTCGGCGTCGGGAGCGATCCCGCGAGAGGCGCGGAACCGGGCCGGATCGGCCTGCTCCAGGTCGATATGGAGGGCCTGCGAGCCGACGACCGTCGTGGCGAGGCCCTGACGCTCGAACCAGGGCGCGTCGAAGGCATAGAGCGCGAGCAGGTGATCGACGGTCGCGGCGAGGGTCTTCGCCCGCCCCGGGCGCGAGGCCCAGACCTGCGGCCCGACGTACTTGATCAGGGGGATGTGCGGCCTGGCGGCGCGGATCGCCTTGGCCACCCGGATCGTGAAGCCCCAGCTGTCGATCAGCACCACCGCGTCGGGGTTCTCGGCGATGGCCAGCGCAGCGGTGTCCGCGACGCGACGCTTCACCGTTCCGTAGGCCTTGAGCCCCTCCAGCCAGCCGAGCACGGACAGCTCCGCGATGTCGAACGGGCTCTGCACGCCCTCGGCGGCCATCTTGGCGCCGCCGACGCCGACGAAGGCCACGTCGTCGCCGAGCCGGGACTTCAGCGCCCGCGCGAGCCCGGCGCCCAGGTCGTCGCCGGAGGCCTCCGCGGCCACCAGCATGATCTTCAGGGGCCGGCTCACGCCGTCCCTCCGGAGGTCTCTCCCCAGACGTAGAGCCCGAGGCGATCGGCGGCCTCGATGATCGCCGGCCGGTCGATCACGATCAGCCGGCCCGCCACGCCGCCGATGCCGGCCAGGCCGGCTGCGGCGGCCAGCTCCACGGTGCGGGCGCCGACCACCGGCATGTCCACCCTCAGGTCCTGGATCGGCTTGGGCGCCTTGGCGAGCGCGCCCTTGCGGTCGCCCGGCGAGCCTCGCAGGTCGGCGGGCAGTCCGGCGACGCGCACCAGCATGGCGTCGGTGCCCTCCTGGGCCTCCACGGCCAGCACCAGGCCGTCGCAGACGACCGCGCCTTGCCCGATATCCAGTTCACCTGACTTTTCCGCTACATGAAGCGCCTTCCTCAGGTCGAGAAGCTGCTCTGCAGTCGGCTGGACCGCCCCCAGGGCGCCGGCGGGCAGCGTCTCCCCGCCCAGGATGTCGTCCGCGCCCTCTACCGCGAATCCTTCCGCCTCGAACACGGACAGGATCTTGCGCAGCAGGGCGTCGTCGCCCTGTGAGGCCGCCTTGACGATGCCCGGCAGCAGGGTCGCGCCCTTGAAGTCGGGCTTCAGGGTGCGGAAATCCGGGCGGTTGACGATCCCCGCCAGGCAAACCGCCTTGCAGTCCGCCTTCTTCATCGCCGACAGGATGCGGCCGATCTCGGCCATGCCCGCGTCGACCCCTGGATAGTGCGCCAGGTGTGGGTCGGCGAAGCCCGCCAGCCGCACGACGAACACGGGCCGACCCTCGGCCTCGCAGCGGGCCGCCACCGACAGCGGCAAGGCCCCGCCCCCGGCGATCAGGGCCAGCTTGCCCCTCATTGTTCCGGCAGGCACAGGGGCCGCCGGCCGCCGTCGCGAATGAAGGCGACGATCTCCATGATCTCCGGCAGGTCGGCGTAGCTCGCCTCGACCGCCTCCAGCCGCTCGGCAAAGGGCGCCTCGTCCCGCTCGAACAGGTCGCGGTAGGCGGCCAGAAGGCGCCGGATGGCGTCCTTGCCGTAGCCCTTGCGCTTGAGCCCGACGAGGTTGAGCCCGTGCAGGCTGGCGTGATTGCCCCAGGCCGAGCCGTAGGGGATGACGTCGCGCGTCACCGCCGCCAGACCGCCGACGATCGCCCCCTGCCCCACCCGGCCGAACTGGTGCACAGCGCACAGGCCGCCGAGGAAGACCCGGCTGCCGACCCGCGAATGGCCGCCCAGCGTGGCGTGGTTGGCCATGGTCACGTTGTCGCCGACGACGGCGTCGTGGCCGACGTGGGCGCCGGTCATGAACAGGCCGTTCGAGCCGATGGTGGTCAGCTTGCGGTCGCCCGGCGTGCCCCGGTTGAAGGTGCAGTGCTCGCGCACGAGGTTGTCGGCGCCGATCTCCAGCCGCACCGGCTCGCCCTTGTAGCCCCCGTGCTGGGGGTCGCCGCCGATGACGCAGAAGGGATGGATGACGGTGCGCGGGCCGACGGTGGTGTCCTGCTGGACCACCACATGGCTGACCAGCCGCACGCCCTCCGACAGGGTCACGCCCGGCCCTACGGTGCACCAGGGACCGATCTCGACGCCGTCGGCGAGCTCCGCCTTCGCGTCGACGACGGCTGTCGGGTGGATGTTCATGCCGCCGGCTCCGCCACGGTCACCACCATGGCCATGAACTCGGCCTCGGCGGCCAGCTTGCCGTCGATGAAGGTCTCGCCGCGGAACTTGAAGGCGTCGCCCCGGGCCTTCGTCACCTTCACCTCCATGCGCAGCTGGTCGCCCGGCCGCGCCGGCTTGCGGAAGCGCACGCCGTCGATGGACATGAACATGATCACCTTGCCCTCGACCGAGACGTCCAGCGTCTTGGACATCAGCAGCGCCCCCGTCTGGGCCATGGCCTCGACGATCAGCACGCCCGGCATCACCGGATCGATCGGGAAGTGGCCCGGAAAGAACGGCTCGTTGTGGCTGACGTTCTTGATGCCGACGATCGAGGTGTTGGCGACGAAGTCCTCGGCCTTGTCGATGAGCAGGAAGGGATACCGGTGCGGCAGCCGCCGCATCACCTCTGCGTAGTCGATCTTTCCGTCGTCGCTCATTCGTCCGTCTTTCCCGCGCGGGCCTTTCCGGCCGCCTGTTTGGACACCCAGACGGTCTCGCGCAAGAACTGACGGATCGGTTTGGCCGGATAGCCGGACCAGGTCTCGCCCGGCGGAATGTCGGCCAGAACGCCGGCCCCGGCCGCCACGCGGGCTCCTTCGCCGATGGCGATGTGGTCGCCGATCCCGGCCTTGCCGCCGAAGATCACGCCGTCGCCGACGGTCACCGATCCCGAAATCCCGGTGTGCGCCGCGATCAGGCAATTGCGGCCGATCACGCAGTTGTGGCCGATCATCACCAGGTTATCGATCTTGGTGTTCTCGCCGATCACGGTGTCGCCGTACGCTCCGCGGTCGATGCAGCTGTTGGCGCCGACGGTGACCCCGTCCTGCAGGATGACGCGGCCCAGCTGGGGCACGTCGACAGGGCCCGAGCGCGATCCCGCCGCCCCGAACCCCGCCTCGCCGATCCGGGCGCCGGCGTAGAGCTTCACCCGGTCCCCGACCAGGGCGAAACCGACCGTGACGTTCGGGCCGATCACGCAATCCCGGCCGATCTGGACCCCGGGCCCGATCACGCTGTTGGCCCCGATGCGCGTACCGCGACCGATGCGGGCGCCCCGGCCGACGACGACGCCCGGTTCGGCCGCGACGCTGTCGTCCTCGGCCGCCTCGGAGAGCGCGATGGGCGACAGTTCCCGCGGCCGGTGGAGCAGCAGCGAGGCCTTCGCCCAGGCGGCCTGCGGCTCGCCGGAGACGATCAGAGCCGAGTCGGGCGGCACGGCGTCGACCGCCGCAGCGGGCGCGATCACGCAACCGGCGGAGGTCGTCCTCAGGGTGTCGAGGAAGCGGCGGTCGCCGAGGAAGCCGACGTCGGCCGGCCCCGCGGACGCAAGCGGGGCGACGGCGGAGATCATCCGCTCGCCGCCCCGCAGGACTTCGCCCCCGATCCGCTCCGCCAGGCCGGCGACGCCCAGCGCCGGCAGGCTCTCGAAGAAGCGCGGATCGGGCATGGGCGGATTACTGCTGCTGCTGGACCGGAACCGGCATGCGGTTGAAGGCCGGCAGGCTGGGCAGCTGCTGGTTCAGGCGCTGGAGGACCAGTTCGCTGATCTCCATCTGCGGGTTCAGGTAGAACACCTCGGCCCGGTTCAGCAGGATGCTGCAGCCCCGCTCCTGGTAGACCGCCGCGACGATCGGATCGACCGCCGCGCCCAGGGCGCGACGCTGCATGAACTCGGTGTACTCCAGCTCCTGCAGGCGCGTCTGGCGCAGTTGCTGGAACTCGGCGAAGCGCTGCTGGAGGGCCTGGGTGCGCTGCTGACGCTCGGCCTCCGGCAGGCTGGCGCCGCTGGTGGACAGCGCCTGGTCCTCCGCCTCGATCGTCTGCTGGTACGGAGCCAGTTCCCCCGCGATCTCCTGCTGGAGCTCCTGCAGACGGGCGTTCAGCCCCTGGCCGGCGGTGGAGCGGGCGAACACCCCCTGGAGGTTCAGGGCGCAGAGACCGGCGATCGGAGCGCCGTGCTGAACCGTCGGCTGCTGGGCCTGGGCCTGGGCGGAGCCGGCGAAGAGGACGGCGGCGATGGCGAGCGCGCTGGTGGCGAGGATTTTCATGGGTGGACTGCCTGTGCGACGGGTCGAGGGACCCGCATTCCTAGAACTGGGTGGAAGTCGAGAAGCGGAAGGTCTCGGTCTTGTCGTAGTCTTCCTTGCCGAGAACATGACTGAGGTCGAACCGGATCGGTCCCATCGGGGACCGCCAGTGGATGCTGATGCCGGCGGAGGCGCGCAGCGACAGCTCGTCGACGATATTGGCGTCGGGCAGGCCCTGGGCGTTGACGGTGTAGCGGTCGTCCAGCAGGCCGAGGGTGCCGACGTCGGTGAACAGCGACGTGCGGATGCCATACTCTTCCGGAAGACCGTTGGGAACCGTCAGCTCGAGGGTGCCGATGGCGTAGAAGTTGCCGCCGAGCGCGTCCGTGGTCCGCAGATCGCGCGGCCCCATGCCGGCCGTCTCGAAGCCCCGGAAGCTGTTGCCGCCCTTGAAGAACCGGTCGTTGATCCGGATCGGATCCCCGCCCCAGCCCGTCACATAGCCCGTCGAGGCGCTGGCGGTGACGACCCACTCGGGCGAGATGCCCCAGTAGGCGGAGACGTCGGCCTCGGTGCGGACGTAGTTCACATCCCCGCCGATGCCGGCGAAGTCCTGCCGCAGCGACCCGGTCCAGCCGCGCGTCGGACGGATCGGATCGTTCCGGCGGTCGACGTAGAGGGTGTAGCCGGCGGAGGAGTTCAGGAACGAACCCACCTGGTCGCACAGGGCTGTCGAGCCGACGCCGCCCGTGCCGCAGTAGTTGGACGGGACGATGATCTCGTCGCTCTTGAGCGAGTAGCGGGTGCTGAACAGGGTGTAGCCGTTCAGGGGATAGGACAGCCGCACCATGCCGCCGGTCGAGCGGTAGTCGTACGAGGAATACTCGCTGAGATCGTAGCGCGAGTGGAACAGGTCGAAGCCCGCCCGCAGGTCCCGTCCGAGGAACTTCGGCTCGGTGAAGCGGAAATCGATCTGCTGGCGCAGCGAGCCCCATTCGAGGCGGGCGACGACGTTCTGGCCGCGCCCGCGGAAGTTCCGTTCTGTGACGCCCAGGTTCACGACGAAGGAGTCGACCGAGCTGAAGCCGGCGCCCACCGACAGTTCGCCGGTCGGTTGCTCCTCGACCGTCACGTTGACGATCGAGCGGTCCGGCGCCGAGCCGCGCGCCTCCTCGACCGTCACGTCCTTGAAGAAGCCGAGCGCGCGCAGATTGTTGCGTGAACGCTCCAGCAGGGTGCGGTTGAAGGCGTCGCCTTCGCTCAGCATCATCTCGCGACGGATGACGTTGTCCAGGGTCCGGGTGTTCCCGACCACATTGATCCGGTCGACATAGACCCGCTGGCCTTCACGCACCCGGAAGGTCACGTCGACGGTGTCCGTCTCCGGGTTGGCGCGATACTCCGGGTCGATCTCGACGAAGGCGTAGCCGGCCGAGCCGGCGGCGAAGGTCAGGGCGTCGACCGCCTGCTCGATCTTGTCGCTCTCGTAGAGGTCGCCCTCCCGGATCGGCAGCAGCAGGCGCAGGAAGTCCGGGTTCAGCCGGTCGTTCTCGGTGACCACGTCGACGTTGCCGAAGTTGTAGCGGTCGCCCTCGTCCAGGGTCAGGGTGATGGCGAAGGCGCTGTCGTCCAGGGCCAGTTCGCTGATCGCCGACACCACGCGGAAGTCGTAGTAGCCGCGGTTGGTGTAGAACTTCCGCAGCTGCTCCCGGTCGTAGTCCAGACGGTTCGGATCGTAGTTGTCGTTGCTGGTGAACAGCCGCCACCACTGCGACTGCTTGGTGACCATCACCTCGCGCAGGTCGTTGTCCGAGAAGGCTTGGTTGCCGAGGAAGGTGATCGCGCGGACGCCGGTCTCGGGACCCTCGTCGATCTCGAAGATGACGTCGACGCGGTTCTGGTCCAGCTGGACGATCTTGGGCGTGACCGTCGCCGAAATGCGCCCGGACAGCCGGTAGAGCTCGACGATCTTGCCGACATCCTCCTGCACCCGCGCGCGGGTGTAGATTCCGCGGGGACGAAGGGTGACCTCCTCGGTCAGCTTGTCGTCGCTGATCGCGCCATTCCCCTCGAACACCACCTGGTTGATGATCGGGTTCTCGACGATCTCCACCACCAGGTCGCCGTTCGGCTGCACGCCGAGCTGAACGTCGGCGAACAGCTGGGTGCGGGTCAGGGTCCGCACGGCCACGTCCAGCACGGCGGCGTCTACCGTGTCGCCCGGCTGGATCGGCAGGTAGGACAGGACCGTGGTCTGGTCGATGCGCTGGTTGCCGCGCACCAGGATGCGGTTGACCTGCACCCGGTCCGACTGCGCCGGGGCCGGAGCCGCCTGGGCGGGCTCGGGCTGGACCTGGGCCGCCGGCGGCGCCTCGGGCGGAGTCTGGGCCAGGGCGGGCCCCGCAAGACCGGCGGCGACGGCCAGCGCCAGCAGGCTGGGGCTCGCGGCGCGGGCGAAACGAAGGGCGGACGCGTCTTTTTGGATCATGCGGGAAACCATCGGGGGCTGGCGTCGGCTCATCAGGCGAGCCCGCCGAGGAATTTGAACAAGCTGAGCTTCTGCAGGTCGTTCCAGGTTGCGAACAACATCAATCCCGCCAGCAAAGCAAGACCGACGCGGTATCCCAGCTCCTGGACGCGGGCCGGCACTGGCCGGCGCGCCACAGCCTCGTAGCCGTAGAACATCAGGTGGCCCCCATCCAGAACCGGAATCGGGAGCAGATTAACGATCCCCATTCCGACCGAAACTATGGCGGCGAACTGGACCAGCGTCAGGGCCAGATAGGCCGCCACCAGGGGAGCCGGCGCCTCGACCGAGACGGCCTGCTGGGTCACGCCGCCGGCGGCCTTGGCGATGCCCAGCGGCCCGTTCAGCAGATCACCGGATTCCTTGCCGACGAAGATCCGGCCGAGATAGCGGAAGGTCGACCCGATGACCGCGCCGATGGTGTCGATCCCCTTCCCCGCCGCCTCGATCGGGTTCAGCCGGCGGAAGGTGTAGTCCTGCGGCAGCGGGTACATGTTCAGGCCGATGCGGGCGATGCGCACGCGGCCGGCGACGGCGTCGTCCTCGATGCGCCGCTCCGGGGTGGCGACCAGGCTGACGGTGCGGCCGCCGCGGTCGACGGTGAAGGTCATCGGATCCCCGGCGCTGAGGATGACCATGCGGGTCACCTCGTCGCCGCCGCGCACCGCGCGGCCGTTGACGGCCGTGATCAGGTCGCGCGGCTGGAATCCCGCCTCCGCCGCCGGCGAGCCCGGGACGACCTGGGCGACCCGGGGGGCGACGATCTGCTCGCCCACGACGCTGAACAGCACGGTCAGCAGCGCCACCGCCAGCAGGAAGTTGGCGGCCGGTCCGGCGAAGACGATCAGGGCGCGCTGCCACACCGGTTTGAAGTGGAAGTAGTCGCGCTCCGCCCCTGGCCCCTGCTCGGCCACGATGCGGCTCTTCAGCTCGTCCAGCCCGGCCCGGTCGGGAACGCTGGAAGCGTCCAGATCCCCCGCGAACTTGACGTAGCCGCCCAGCGGAATCCAGGCGAGTCGCCACTCGATGCCGCGTCGGTCGACGCGGCTCAGGAGCGCCTTGCCGAAGCCGATGGAGAAGCGGTCGACCTTCACGCCGAAGGCGCGGGCGACGAGAAAGTGGCCCAGCTCGTGGATGGTGACGATGAACGTCAGCACCAGCAGGAAGGGCACGATGTAGAGCAGAGCCTGGCCGAGAAAGCCCGTCATGCCGGTATGGGTCCCTCCGCCGTTCAGGCCGCCGCCGCGAGACCCCGGACGATCGATTCCGCCGTTCGTCGCGCCTCCGCGTCCACGGTCAGGGCCGCGGCGCAGACGCTTTCGGAACCGGAATCCACCCCCGAGGCCGTCATGCGCGACAAGGTGTCGGCGACGACTGCGGCAATATTGAGAAAGCCCAGGCGACGGTCAAGAAAGGCGGTCGCGGCCACCTCGTTGGCGGCGTTGAAGACGATCGGCGCCGCACCGCCCGCCTCGAGCGCCTCGCGCGCCAGTGCCAGCAGGGGGAAACGGCGCGTATCCGGAGCCTCGAAGGTCAACTGGCCAAGGGCCGCCAGGTCCAGCCGGGGCGCGGGCCAGGCGATCCGGTCCGGCCAGGCGAGGGCGCAGGCGATCGGCGTCTTCATGTCCGGCGGCCCCATCTGCGCCAGCGTCGAGCCGTCGATGTACTCGACCATGCTGTGGATGATCGACTCCGGGTGCACCACCACGTCGATCCGCTCCGACGGCGTATCGAACAGGTAGGCCGCCTCGATCATCTCGAGACCCTTGTTGGCCATCGTGGCGCTGTCCACCGAGATCTTCGCGCCCATGCTCCAGTTCGGATGCGCCACGGCCTGCTCGGGGGTGATGCCGGCCATCGCCGCGGCCGGCGTGGTGCGGAACGGTCCGCCCGATGCGGTCAGCGTCAGCTTCGCCACCTGTTCCGGGGCGTGGTGCGGAAAGACCTGGAAGATGGCGGAGTGTTCCGAGTCGACCGGGATCAGCCGCCCCCCGGAGCCGCGCACGCGCCCGATCAGGCCGGGTCCGCAGCACACCAGGCTCTCCTTGTTGGCCAGCGCCAGCGTCGCGCCCGTGCCTGCCGCAGCCCAGGCCGAACGAAGCCCGGCGGCCCCGACGATTGCGGCCATCACCCAGTCGACGGGTCGGGTCGCCGCTTCGGCGATCGCCTCGTCTCCGGCCGCCGCCTCGACGCCTGAGCCCGCCAGCGCCTCGCGCAGCTCGCCCAGCCGGCCCGGGTCGGCGGTGACCGCCAGTTTCGGCTTCCAGCGCCGGGCCTGTTCCGCCAGCCGGGCGATGTTGGCCCCGCCCGTCAGGACCTCGACCTCGAAGGTCCCCGAGCCGCCGGCCTCCGCCTGCGCCATCAGGTCGAGCGTCGAGCAGCCGACCGAACCGGTCGACCCCAGCACGGTGACTGTCCGGTGAATCACGACGCCCGCTCCACCAGGATCGCGATCAGCCGTCCGCAGGCCACGACCACGGCCGCGAACATCAGGCCGTCGACCCGGTCCAGCAGCCCGCCATGCCCCGGAATCAGGTTGCCGGCGTCCTTGACCCCGTAGCGCCGCTTCAGCGCGGACTCCCACAGATCGCCGGCCATGGTGGCGACCGCCGCCGCCAGGCCCAGCAGCGCCCCCCATGCGGGTCCGATCCCCATGTCGAGAAAGGCCGCCAGAAGCGCGCCGGCTGCACACCCGGCCGCAAGGCCTCCGATGAAGCCGGACCAGGTCTTGTTGGGCGAGAAGCGCGGCCACAGCTTCGGCCCGCCGAAGGTGGAGCCCGCCAGATAGGCCATGATGTCCGAGGCCCAGGCCACGGCGAAGGCGAACACCGTCCAGGCCAGCCCCACCGCGGTCGAGCCGTCGCGCAGCCAGATGAGCAGCACCGCGGGCCAGCCGAGATAGAGCACGCCGTAGGCCGCATCCAGCGCCTCCTGGCCGCGACTGCGCGCAAAGACGCCGGCCGCCACGGCGCAGAACACCAGCATCACCAGCGCCAGCGACAACTGTTCGACGTGGGCCGAGATGACGGCGGCGAACAGGCCGAAGGCCACGGCTCCGGTCATCAGCCGCCATGCGCGGGGCGCGCTCATCATCGCCCACTCGATCGACAGCAGCAGGCAGGCCGCCAGCATGATGCCGAGGAACCACAGACCGCCGGCCCAGATGGCCAGCACCGCCGCGGGCGCCAGCACCACGGCCGAGGCCGCCCGCAACCCGATCTCGCGGACCTTGACCGCCATCAGCCGGCCGTGCCCGTCAGCGCGGTCGGGCGGCCGCCGAAGCGGCGCTCGCGGGCGCGAAACCGGGCGACCACGTCGGCCAGCGCTTCCGGCCCGTAGTCCGGCCACAGAATGTCCTGGTAGACCAGTTCGGCGTAGGCCGCCTCCCAGAGCAGGAAGTTCGACAGCCGCTGCTCCCCGGAGGTGCGCACGATCACGTCCACGGGCGGTCCGTCGGCGGTGGAAAGGCCGGCCGCGAGCGTCTCTTCGGTGAGCGGGCCGGTCGCTTCTCCGGCGGCGACGCGCTCGTAGTGCCGCCGCGCCGCGTCGACGATGTCGGCCCGGCCGCCGTAGTTGAAGGCGACCTGGAGCAGGAATTTCTCGTTGCCGGCCGTGGTCGCCTCTGTGCGGGCGACGATCTCGGCGATGTCGGCCGGCAGGCCCTCGCGCCGGCCCAGGATGCGCACCCGCACCCCGTTGCGGTCCAGCTTGCGCAGGTCCGCCGCGACATAGGCGCGGACCAGCCCCATCAGGTCCGAGACCTCGTCCGCGGGACGGCGCCAGTTCTCGGTGGAGAAGCCGAACACGGTCAGGCAGCGGATGCCGAGATCGGGCGCGGCGCGGATGGTCCGCTTCAGCGCCTCGACTCCCTCGCGGTGCCCGGCCGCGCGCGGCAGGCCGCGGGCCGCGGCCCAGCGGCCGTTGCCGTCCATGATCAACGCGACATGGCGCGGCCCGTCGGGCTGGAGACTGGAGGGTTCGGCGGACATGCGCGTCTATCCTACGGCAGAACGCGCCGTCAGACCTGCATGATCTCGACTTCCTTGGCCTTCAAGGCTTCGTCGATGCGCTTGATCGCCGCGTCGGTGTCCTTCTGGACTTCGGCTTCCATCTTCTTCTGCTCGTCCTGGCTGATCTCCGAGGCCTTCTCGGCCTTCTTGAGATCGTCGTTGGCGTCGCGACGGACGTTGCGGACGGCGATCTTCTGCTGCTCGGCGTACTTGCCGGCCAGCTTCACCAGGTCCTTGCGGCGCTCCTCAGTCAGCGGCGGGATCGGGATGCGCAGGGTCTGGCCGTCGACGATCGGGTTCAGGCCCAGCCCGGCGGCCCGGATGGCCTTCTCCACCGACACCACCATGCCGCGGTCCCAGACGTTGACCGAGATCATCCGCGGCTCGGGCACGCTGATCGCCGCCACCGCGTTCAGCGGCGAGGTCGAGCCGTAGGCCTCGACCTGCACGGGATCCAGCAGGCCGGCGTTGGCGCGGCCGGTCCGCAGCCCGGAGAACTCCTCCTTCAGCGCAGCCACCGCCTTGTCCATCCGGTCGCGGTAGCTCTTGAGGTCTGGCTTGGCCATGTCGTTTCTCTCGCGTTTTCTTTGGTCTTGTCAGACGGACTTGCCGTCGCCGCTGATCACGGTGAAGGCGCCCTCGCCCCGCAGGGTGCGCCGGAGCGAGCCGTCCTCGCGGATCGAGAACACCACGATAGGGATGCCGGAGTCACGCATCAGCGCCACGGCCGAGGCGTCCATCACCTTGAGGTCCTTCGCCAGAACCTCCTGGTAGGTCAGGCCGTCGTAGCGGGTGGCGGTGGGGTCCTTCTTGGGGTCGGCGGTGTAGACGCCGTCCACGCTGGTTCCCTTCAGCAGGGCGTCGCAGCCCATCTCGGCGGCCCGCAGCGCGGCCCCGGAGTCGGTGGTGAAGAAGGGCGCGCCGACGCCGGCGGCGAAGATCACCACCCGGCCCTTCTCCAGGTGCCGCAGCGCGCGGCGGCGCACATAGGGCTCGGCCACGGCGTTCATGACCAGGGCGCTCTGCACCCGGGTCTGCACGCCGATCTTCTCCAGCGCCGCCTGCATGGCCAGGGCGTTCATCACCGTCGCCAGCATGCCCATGTAGTCGGCCGAGGCGCGGTCCATGTCCCCGGCGGCCTTGCTGAGGCCCCGGAAGATGTTTCCGCCGCCGATGACGAGGCAGATCTCCACGCCCTCGCGAGCGACCTCGGCGATCGCCCGGGCGACGTCGGCCACGGTCTTCATGTCGATGCCGTAGCCCTGGTCGCCCATCAGCACCTCGCCCGAGACCTTGAGCAGGACGCGCTTGTAGCGGAACTCGGACGGAACGTCGGGCATCGGGCAACCTTGGGGGACGGCGGAATCGGCCCCTTATAGGTAGGCCCGGCCGCGCTTCAAAGCCTCAGGATGATGGTCTCGACGATCGGCCGGCGATCCCAGATCTGGATGCTGGCCTTCTTCAGCGCCCGCGCCACCGCCTGTTCGACGACCAGTTCGTCCGCCAGCGCCTCGCCCTTCAGTCCACGGACGACCTGTTCGACCCGTTCGGCGAGGTCGTCCAGCAGGTCGCCGAGCGGGCTGTCCTCGTCGCCCGGCAGGCCGAGACCGCGCACGTCGATGTCGGAGACGATCTTGCCGCGCCGGTCCATGGCGAAGCTGACGATCAGCACCCCGTTCGAGGCCGCGTGGCGCCGCTCGCGCAGGGCCGAGCCGGCCTCCTCGACCAGCATGCCGCCGTCGACGTAGAGCCGGCCCGAAGGCACCTCGTCGATGATCCGCGCCGGTCCCGGCGCCAGCAGCACCATGTCGCCGTTGCGCGGCGTGACCGTCTCGGGAACCTGCATCTCCTTCGCCAGCAGGGCGTGCTCGGCGATGTGACGACGCATGCCGTGGGTCGGCACCGCCACGTGCGGCCGCGCCCACTGGTACATCTGGCGCAGCTCGTCGCGGCACGGGTGGCCGGAGACGTGGATGCCCGGGTGATCCTTGTCGGTGTAGATGCGCACCCCGCGCTCCGACAGGGTGTCCTGCAGCCGGCCGATGGCCAGCTCGTTGCCGGGGATGACCCGCGACGAGAAGATGCAGTGGTCGCCGCGTCCCAGCTTGACGAAGGGGTGGGTGCCCTCGGCCACCCTCGACAGGGCGGCGCGCGCCTCGCCCTGGCTGCCCGTGCAGAGGTAGAGGATCTCGTCCGCCGGCCACTGCCGGGCCTGCTCCTCCGAGAGGAAGGGCTGGATGTCCGACAGCATGCCGACCGACTTGGCGGCGGCGGTGATGCGGTGCATCGACCGCCCCGCCAGCGCCACGCGCCGCCCGGCCGCCTCGGCGGCCCGGATCACGCTGTCCATGCGGGCCACGTTCGAGGCGAAGCAGCCCACGGCCACCCTGCCCTTCAGGCCCGAGATCAGCTCGGCCAGGGCGACCTTCACGTCGCCTTCCGACCCCGCCACGCCTTCCTGGAAGACGTTGGTCGAGTCGCACACCATGGCCAGCACGCCCTCGTCGCCGAGGCGGCGGATGGTGTCGATGTCGGTCCGCTCGCCGACCACGGGGTCGTTGTCGATCTTCCAGTCGCCGGTGTGCAGCACCGTCCCCAGCGGCGTCTTGATCGCCAGACCGTTCGGTTCCGCGATCGAGTGGGTGATGGTCACCATCTCGACCTGGAACGGGCCCAGGTCGATCTGCCCGCCCAGCGGCACCTCGTGCAGCGTCACCCGGTCGAGGATGCCGGCGTCGCGCAGCTTCTCGCGGATCAGGAAGGCCGTGAAGGGCGTGGCGTACAGCGGCGCCTTGATGCGCGGCCAGAGCCAGCCCAGCGCGCCGATGTGGTCCTCGTGCGCGTGGGTCAGCACGATGCCGATGATGTCCTCGCCCTCGAGGAAGCTCGGATCGGGCACGATCACGTCGACCCCGGGGGTGGAATTGTCGCCGAAGGTGACGCCGACGTCGACGACGATCCACCGGCGATTGTCGGCAGGCCCGAAGCCGTAGGCGTTCAGGTTCATGCCGATCTCGTTGGACCCGCCCAGCGGCAGGAAAACGAGTTCGTTCGATTGTTGCTTTGTCATTCGCCCTTCAGGTGGGTGTTCCGCCGCCAGATTTCCAGCAGGCCGCGGATGGTCAGGTCGGGATCGAAGGCGTCGATGCTTTCGGTCGCCCCCTCGAACAGGGAGGCGACGCCGCCGGTTCCGATGACGGTCATGGGCTTGCCCCACTCGGCCTTGATGCGCGCCACCAGTCCCTCGATGAGGGCGATGTAGCCCCAGAACACGCCGGACTGCATGTTCGACACCGTGTCCTTGCCGATCACCTTCTCCGGCTTCTGGATGGCGATCCGCGGCAGCATGGCGGCCGCCTCGTGCAGGGCCTGCAGGCTCAGGTTTATGCCCGGGGCGATCACTCCGCCCTCGAAGGCGCCGTCGGCGGCGATGACGTCGAAGGTGGTGGCCGTGCCGCTGTCGATGACGATCAGGTCGCCGGAATACTTCAGGTGCGCGCCCAGGGCGTTGACCAGCCGGTCGGCCCCCGCCTCCTTCGGCTTCAGGATGCGCACCGGCATCCCCAGGTCGACGTTCTCCCCGATCACCAGCGGTTCGACCTCGAGATAGCGGCGCGACAGGTTGCGCAGGTTGAAGATCGACTGCGGCACCACGCTGGAGATGATGCAGCCGTCGAGGTCGCCCAGCGTCAGGCCGCGCATGGCCAGCAGCTGGGTCAGCCAGACCGCGTATTCGTCAGCCGTGCGGCTGGCCTCGGTGGCTGTGCGCCACTGGGCGATCCACTCCGCGCCGTCGTGCACCGCAAAAAGCGTGTTGGTGTTGCCCTGTTCGATCGCCAGCAGCATCAGCCGCCCTCCCCGAAGAACACGTCGCCCGCCGAAATCAGCCGCAGGCCGCCGTCGGCGAGCCTGAGCCGCAGCGCCCCGTCCGGAGCCACCCCCTCGGCGCGCCCCTCGACAGTCTCATGTCCCAGCCGCGCCGTCGCCGGCCCGTCCAGCCCGGGCGTGCGGGCGCGCCAGGCGTCCAGCACCGGCTCGAAGCCCAGCGTCTCCCATCGGTCCATCCAGACGGCGAAACCCTCGGCCAGTTCGCGGGCGGCGACCTCCACCGTCGGGGGCGCGGCGGCGTCCGCTGAGAGGTGCTGCGCCAGCGCCGTGGCCGGCCGCTCCGTGCCCGCGGGGACCTGCGCAAGGTTCACCCCGATCCCGACCGCCAGCCACAGGCCGCCGGCGGCGTGGACGCCGGACTCCACCAGCACGCCGGCGACCTTCTCGCCGGCCAGCATCACGTCGTTGGGCCATTTGATCGTGACCAGCGACGGGGGCGCGTAGCGGTCCAGCAGGTCCGCCACGGCCAGGGCGGCGAGGAAGGTCACCTGCGCCGCCTCGGCCGGCGACTTCCGGGTTGTGGCCAGCAGGGTGGCGAACAGATTGCCCGTCTCGCTCTCCCACGTCCGGCCGCGCCGCCCGCGTCCGGACGTCTGCCGGCGCGCAGCGATCCACAGCGGTCCGGTCTCGCCGGCCTCGGCCCGGCGGCGGGCCTCCGCATTGGTGGAGTCGGTCTGGTCGAGCAGCAGGACGGGAGCGGCGTTCGCCACTCAGCCCACCCCGTAGCCCACGGCGGCGGCGGCGGCCCAGGGCTCCAGCCAGGTCAGGCCGACGATGACCAGCGGGAAGCTGAAGGCGGCGCAGGCGAAGGCGATGGTCCTGGCCTCCAGCGGCGCCCGGTCGGTCGGCGCCTGTTCGGGCGCCGGATCGAACCACATCACCTTGATGATCCGGAGGTAGTAGAAGCCGGCCACGACCGAGGCCACCAGACCGGCGGCGCCGACCATCCAGTAACCCGCCTCGGCGGCCGCGCCGAACACCGCCCACTTGCCCCAGAAGCCGGACAGCGGCGGCATGCCGAGCACCGACAGCGACAGGATGGTCAGGGCGATGGTCGTCAGCGGCCGCTCCTTGCGCAGCCCGGCGAGGTCCTGGATCGAGCGGATCGGCCGGCCGTTCCGGCTCAGCGAGAGCAGCAGGGCGAAGAAGCCGAACTGGTCGATGACGTACAGGGTCATGAACAGCAGCATGGCCTGGACGCCCAGCGTCGTGCCCGCGGCGATGCCGAGCAGGGCGTAGCCGATGTTGGCGATCGACGAATAGGCCAGCAGGCGCTGGATGTCCTTCTGCACCAGGCCGCCGAAGGCGCCGACCGCGAAGGAAATCAGCGAGATCAGGATCAGCACCTGGGACCACTGGTCGTGCGAGCCGGCGAAGGCGCCCTCGAGGGTCCGGGCGATCAGCACCATGGCCGCCACCTTGGGCGCGGTGGAGAACAGGGCCACGACCGGGGTCGGCGCCCCCTCGTAGACGTCCGGCGTCCACATGTGGAATGGCGCCGCCGAGACCTTGAAGGCGAGGCCGCAGATCAGGAACACGAGGCCGAAGATCAGCCCCGTCGACGGATTGGCCGCGGCGTAGGCCGCGATCTCGTCGAAGCGCATCGAGCCGGTGAAGCCGTAGATCAGGCTGGCGCCGTACAGCAGCAGGCCGGACGACAGCGCCCCCAGCACGAAATACTTCAGGCCGGCCTCGGAGGCCTTCAGGTCGTCGCGGTGGAAGGCGGCCAGCACGTAGAGGGCCAGGGAGTGCAGCTCGATGCCGACGTAGAGCGAGATCAGGTCGCCCGAGGACGCCATCATCCCCATGCCGGCCGATGCCAGCACGATCAGGATCGGGTACTCGAAGCGGGAGATGCGGGTGCGCCGCATCCAGCCGGCTCCCAGCACAATGGCGACCGCGCTCGACAGGAAGATCACCGCCTTGCCGAACACGGCCAGCGGATCGGCCACATAGGCGCCGTTGAACGCCTGGCCCAGCGGTCCGCTCACAGCCAGGACGGTGGCCGCGATCAGCAGGGCCACCGAAAGGCCGGAGACGAGCCCGACGGCCCGGTTGCCGGCGAAGGCGCCGACCATCAGCAGGATCAGGCCGCCGACCGCGAGCGCGATCTCGGGGGCCGAAAGCTGCAGGGCGGAAATCAGGTCAGGCATCATTCTCTCACCCGCCGATCGCGAGTTGATAGGCGGTGGTCACGGCGCTCACCGAGGCCTCGGTGTAGTCCAGCACCAGTCCCGGCTGAACGCCGAGAATCAGGGTGCCGAGGATCAGCGGCGTGAAGATAAGGATCTCGCGGCGATCGACGTCGGTGATCGCCTTCATGGCCGGGTTGGTGATCTCGCCGAACATGACGTTGCGGTACAGCGTCAGGGCGTAGACCGCCGACAGGATCACGCCCGAGGCGGCCACGAAGGCCGTCCAGGTGGATGCCTGGTAGATGCCGGTCATGGTCAGGATCTCGCCGATGAAGCCCGAAGTCCCGGGCAGGCCGACGTTGGCCATGGTGAACAGCAGGAAAATCGCCGCGAACCACGGCATGCGCGCCGTCAGGCCGCCGTACAGGGCGATCTCGCGGGTGTGCATGCGGTCGTAGACCACGCCGACGCAGAGGAAGAGCGCGCCCGAGATCAGGCCGTGGCTCAGCATCTGGAACACCGCCCCCTGCACGCCCTGGTCGTTGCCGGCGAAGATGCCCATGGTCACGAAGCCCATGTGCGCCACCGACGAATAGGCGATCAGCTTCTTCATGTCGGTCTGCCGGAAGGCGACCAGCGAGGTGTAGACGATGGCGATCGCCGACAGGGCGAAGACCAGCGGCGCGAACATCTCGGACGCCTGCGGGAACATGGGCAGGTTGAACAGGATGAAGCCGTAGCCGCCGAGCTTCAGCAGGATGCCGGCCAGGATGACCGAGCCCGCCGTCGGCGCCTGCACGTGGGCGTCCGGAAGCCAGGTGTGCACCGGCCACATCGGCATCTTCACCGCGAAGCTGGCGAAGAAGGCGAGCCACAGCAGAGGCTGGGCCTGTTCGGAGAAGGCGAAGGTCTTCAGCTCCGGAATGCTGGTGGTGCCGGCGGTGTAGGCCATCCACAGCATGGCCAGCAGCATCAGCACCGACCCCAGCAGGGTGTAGAGGAAGAACTTGTAGGCCGCGTAGATGCGGTTCGCCCCGCCCCACACCCCGATGATGATGAACATCGGCACCAGGGTGCCTTCGAAGAAGATGTAGAACAGGAACAGGTCCAGCGCCGTGAACACGCCGATGACCAGCGTCTCCAGCACCAGGAAGGCGATCATGTAGTCGACCACGCGCTCGGTGATCGTCTTCCAGCTGGCGAGGATGCAAAGCGGCATGAGGAAGGCGGTCAGCAGCACGAACAGGATCGACACGCCGTCGACGCCCAGGTGGTACTCGGCCCCGCGGAACCAGCCGAAGCGCTCGACGAACTGGTAGGCGGGGTTCGACGGATCGAACGCCGCGACCAGCACGATCGAGACCACCAGCGTCAGCAGGGTCGTGGCCAGCGCGATCCAGCGCGCCAGGCCGTCGACAGAGCCCTTGCTCATCAGGCGCGCCAGCAGCAGCACGCCCGCGCCGACCAGCGGCAGGAAGGTGACCAGGCTCAGGATGTAGGGGATCTGGGGCAAGATCAGGCTCCCCACGCAGAGATGGCGAACGCGAGGAACAGGCAGAGACCGATCAGCATCACGAAGGCGTAGAAATAGACGTAGCCGGACTGGAAGCGGCCCAGGCCGCCGGCGAACTTGCGCGACAGCCAGGCGAAGCCGTTGGGCCCGCCGCCGTCGATGATCTTCACGTCGCCGACCTTCCAGAACAGGTCGCCCAGCGCCTTCGCGCCGCGCACGAAGATGAAGTCATAGACCTCGTCGAACCACCACTTGTTGTAGAGGAAGCGGTGCAGGAGGCTCCCGCGCTCGGCCATGCGACGCGCCATGCCTTCCCTGACCAGATAGATCCACACCGCGAAGGCGGTGCCGATCAGGGTCAGCACCAGCGGCGACCAGACCACCCAGGTCGGGACCGCATGGGCCTCGTGCAGCACATGGTTGCTCGGGCCGTTGAAGATGGCGCCGCGCCAGAACTCGTTCTCGTGGTGGCCGGTGAAGAACGGCTCGAACAGCCGGCCGGCGGCGATCGCGCCCACCGACAGCACCAGCAGCGGCACGAGCATGACCATCGGGCTCTCGTGCGGCTTCAGCGGGCCGTGATGGCCGTGCCCGTGGTCGTCGTGGGCGGCGTCCGCATGGGCGTGGTCGTCCTCGAGCGGTTCGGAGTGCGTCTCCAGCTGCGCCGAAGTCGCGTGATCGTCCGCGTGGTGCGCCCCCTCCTCCTTCCACACCGGCTTGTTGTGGAAGGTCATGAACACCAGTCGCCACGAGTAGTAGGCGGTCAGGCCGGCGGCGAAGATGCCGACGAAGAAGGCGAACAGGCCCATCGGCGAGTGGTTGCTGGCCGCCGCCGCGAAGGCGCTCTCGATCACGATGTCCTTCGAGTAGAAGCCGGCGAAGCCGCCGACCCCCGGAATGCCCAGGCCGGTGATGGCGATGGTGCCGATCATCATCACCGCATAGGTGACGGGCAGCAGCTTCGCGAGCCCGCCCATCCGCCGCATGTCCTGCTCGTGGTGCATGCCGTGGATCACCGAGCCGGCGCCGAGGAACAGCAGGGCCTTGAAGAAGGCGTGGGTGAACAGGTGGAACATGGCCGCCTCGTAGGCGCCCACGCCCGCGGCGAAGAACATGTAGCCGAGCTGCGAACAGGTCGAATAGGCGATGACCCGCTTGATGTCGTTCTGGGCCAGGCCGACGGTGGCGGCGAACAGGGCCGTGATCGCGCCGATCAGGGCGACGGTCTGGCTGGCCACCGGCGCGTACTCGAACAGCGGCGACAGCAGGCAGACCATGTAGACGCCGGCGGTCACCATGGTCGCCGCGTGGATCAGGGCCGACACCGGGGTCGGGCCCTCCATCGCGTCGGGCAGCCAGGTGTGCAGGAAGAACTGGGCCGACTTGCCCATGGCGCCGATGAACAGCAGGAAGGCGGCCAGGTCGAGCGCCGACCAGGTGTGGCCGATGAACTCCCAGCCCGTCCCGGCGCGTTCCGCGATCATCGGGAACAGCTCGGCGAACTGGATGGTGCCGAACATCCAGAAGACGGTGAAGATGCCGAGCGCGAAGCCGAAGTCGCCGACCCGGTTGACCACGAAGGCCTTGATGGCGGCGGCCGAGGCGGTCGCCTTCTTGTACCAGAAGCCGATCAGCAGATAGGACGCCAGCCCCACCCCTTCCCAGCCGAAGAACAGCTGCATGAAGTCGGCGGCGGTGACCAGCGCCAGCATGGCGAAGGTGAACAGCGACAGGTAGGCGAAGAACCGCGGCTTGTCCGGGTCCTCGGCCATGTAGCCCCAGGAATACAGGTGCACGAGCGACGACACCGTCGTCACCACCACCAGCATCACCGCCGAGAGGGCGTCGATGCGGATCGACCAGTTCGAGACGAAGTCGCCGACATGGATGAACGGCGCCAGGGTGACCGTGAACGGCTCAAGATGGCCCCAGGTCCACTGGGCGAAGACGATCCAGGCGACCACGCACGAGAAGAACAGCAGGCCGGTGGTGACCGCCTGGGAGGCGACGTCGCCGATGCGGCGGCCGGTCAGGCCGGCGATGGCGGCGCCGAGCAGCGGGGCGAGAACGCCCAGGGTGACGAGGGTCTCGAGGTTCACGATCAGCCCTTCATGACCGAGGCGTGGTCGACGGCGATGTCGCCGCGGTTGCGGAAGAAGGTCACCAGGATGGCCAGGCCCACGGCCGCCTCGGCGGCGGCGACGGTGAGCACGAACATGGCCATCACCTGCCCCGACACATCGTTGAGGTAGGCCGAGAAGGCGACGAAGTTGATGTTCACCGACAGCAGGATCAGCTCGATCGACATCAGGATGATGATGACGTTCTTGCGGTTCACGAAGATGCCGAACACGCCGATGGTGAACAGGATGGCGGCGACCGCCAGGTAGTGCTGCAGGGTCACGACCATCAGACCAGATCCTCGGGCTTCACGCCGGCGCCCGTCGGGACCGACTTGATCTCCATCGCCTTGTTGCGGTCGCGGCCGACCTGGCGGCTCACGTCCTGGCGCTTGATGTTCGGCTTGTGGCGCAGGGTCAGGACGATGGCGCCGATCATGGCGATCAGCAGCACGATCCCCGCCGCCTGGAAGATGTAGACGTAGTCCGTGTAGAGCACGCGGCCCAGCGCCTCGACATTGGTGGCGTCGGGGTTCGGCGTGGCCGGTCCGGCCGAGGCCGCGACGGCGCCGCCCTGGGCCACGACCAGCGAGATCATCACCATCTCCGCCAGCAGCACCCCGGCCACGATCACCGCCAGCGGCAGGTACTTCGCGAAGCCCTCGCGCAGGCGCACGAAGTCGACGTCCAGCATCATCACCACGAACAGGAACAGCACCGCGACCGCGCCGACGTAGACGACGACCAGCAGCATCGCCAGGAACTCCGCCCCCAGCAGCACGAACAGCCCGGCCGCCGAGAAGAAGGTCAGGATCAGCCACAGCACGCTGTGCACGGGGTTGCGCGCGGTGACGACCAGCAGACCGCCGATCACGGTCACCGCCGCCAGCACATAGAAGGCAATGCCTTGCAACATCGGAGGCCAGAGCCCCTTTCGGTTATGGGCGGCGATCCCGTCCGGAATCGCCCTCCCCGGTCAGCGGTTGCGCCTTAACGGTAAGGCGCGTCGAGTTCCAGATTCTTCGCGATCACGCGTTCCCAGCGGTCGCCGTTCGCCAGCAGGCGTTCCTTGTCGTAGAGCAGCTCCTCGCGGGTCTCGACGGTGAACTCCTGGTTCGGCCCCTCCACGATGGCGTCCACCGGGCAGGCCTCCTGGCACAGGCCGCAGTAGATGCATTTCACCATGTCGATGTCGTAGCGGGTCGTGCGGCGGCTGCCGTCGGCGCGCGGCTCGGCCTCGATGGTGATGGCCTGGGCCGGGCAGATGGCCTCGCACAGCTTGCAGGCGATGCAGCGCTCCTCGCCGTTCGGATAGCGGCGCAGGGCGTGCTCGCCGCGGAAGCGCGGCGACTGCGGGTTACGCTCGAACGGATAGTTCACCGTGGCCTTCGGCCGCGCCATGTACTTCAGCGACAGGCCGACGGCTCCGATGACGTCGAGCATCAACGCGCCCTTGGTCGCCTGGACGAGACGGGTCAGCATCAGCGGTTCTCTCTTTCGACGCCGCGGCACAGTTCTTCCTTGCGCGGATCGTCGTCCTTGGTGATGCGGCAAAGCCGCTGGCGTTCGGCGTAGTCCCGCTCGGCCGCCTGCTGGCGCCGCTCCCACTGGTACACCGAGGTCGGCTCCGGCTCGTAGATCGGCACGGCGCAGGCCGAGGCGCCGGCGGCGAGGGCAAACAGGCCGGCGAGGATCAGAGCCCGGGTCATGCGCCCCATCCGTAAACGTATGAGGCCACGCGCCAGCCAGCGACCACCACCACGGCCACGAGCGAGGTCGGCAGGAAGATCTTCCAGCCCAGCCGCATCAGCTGGTCGTAGCGGTAGCGCGGCACGAAGGCCTTCACCATGGCGATCATCGCGAACCAGAAGATGATCTTCACGAACAGCACGCCGAACAGGAACAGGTTGGCCAGGAACTGCGGCCAGCTGTCGAGGAAGTCGGTCGGGAAGCCCGGATTCCAGCCGCCGAAGAACAGGAGGCTGATCATCGTGCACATGAAAACGATGTTGGCGTACTCGCCGATCATGAACAGCAGGTACGGGGTCGAGCTGTACTCGACCTGGTAGCCCGCCACGAGCTCCGACTCCGCCTCCGGCAGGTCGAACGGCGGACGGTTGGTCTCGGCCAGGGCCGAGATGAAGAAGATGATCGCCATCGGGAACATCACCACGATGGTCGGCCAGCTCGCCAGCCCGCCGCCGAAGGCGAACCAGTTCCAGATCCAGCCCTCCTGGTCGGCGACGATCTGCGTCAGGTTCATCGTCCCGGCCAGCAGGATGACGTTGACGATCACCAGGCCGATGGAGACCTCGTAGGACACCATCTGCGCCGCCGAGCGAAGCGACCCGAGGAAGGGGTACTTCGAGTTCGAGGCCCAGCCGCCCATGATGATGCCGTACACGCCCAGCGAACTGATCGCGAAGATGTACAGGATGCCGACGTTGAGGTCGGAGATGACCCAGCCCGGGGCGAACGGGATCACCGCCCAGGCGATGAAGGCGAGCACGAAGGTGATCAGCGGGGCCAGCAGGAAGACGACCTTGTCGGCGCCGGCCGGGACGACGATCTCCTTGAGCACGAATTTGAAGAAGTCGGCGAACGACTGCAGCAGGCCGAAGGGCCCGACCACGTTCGGTCCCTTGCGCATCTGCACGCCGGCCCAGATCTTCCGGTCGGCCAGCAGCAGGAAGGCCAGCGAGATCAGGATGCCGACGGTCACCAGCAGGATGCCGCCCGCCGTGATCAGCGTCCAGCCGAGCGGGCTCGACCAGAAGGTCGGCGGGATCAGGCCCCAGAGATAGACCGCCAGCCAGCCGAGGCCGGCCAGGAGCGCCAGACCGACCACGGTCAGGAAGATCGCGGCCAGCGGGTTCTTCGGACGGGAAGGAACGACGTCGGTCATCGGTTACTCCGCCGCCATCGCGACCGGGGCGATCCGCTGGACGGACAGCTCGGCCATCGTCGCGCTGGCGCGCGCGATCGGGTTGTTGAGGTAGGGGTCGCGCACCGGCGAGGCGAAGGCGATGTCGCCCAGGTCGCCCTTGCGGCCGAGGCTGGCGACGTCGAACGTCGCCGGAGCCGGCAGGTAGTCGATCCGCCCGAAGGTCGGGTGGTCGGCCATCAGCTTCGCGCGCAGCTGGTCGAGGGTGTCGTACGGCAGGGTCTGGCCGACCATGGCCGACAGCGCCCGCAGGATGGCCCAGTCCTCCTTGGCCTGCCCCTTGGGGAACACCACCCGCTCGGCCATCTGCACCCGGCCCTCGGTGTTGACGTACAGGCCGCCCTTCTCGGTGTAGGCGGCGCCCGGAAGGATCACGTCCGCGCCGTGCGCGCCGCGATCGCCATGGCTGCCCAGATAGACCTTGAAGGCGCCGGTGGCCGAGGCGTCGATCTCGTCGGCCCCCAGCAGGAACAGCAGGTCGAGGGCGCCCTTCTTGACCATGTCGACCGCCGACAGCCCGCCCTCGCCCGGGACGAAGCCCATGTCGAGGCCGCCGACCCGCGCCGCCGCGGTGTGCAGCACGTTGAAGCCGTTCCAGCCGTCCTTGACCACGCCGACCTTCTTCGCCAGCGCGCCCAGGGCGTTCAGCACCGCCGGTCCGGTCTCGCCGCCCAGCGCCCCGGCGCCGACGATGATCGCCGGCCGCTCGGCCTTCGACAGGAAGTCCATCGCCGCCTTCGGCAGCTTGGCCAGGGTCTTCGAGCCCGCGCCCAGCCAGGTGTAGGGGAAGGTCAGGTCGACCTGCTCGCCGATCAGGCCGATCTCGCTCTTGCCGGCCAGCCACGCCTTGCGCAGCCGGGCGTTCAGCAGCGGTGCCTCGACGCGCGGGCTGGCGCCGACGATCAGCACCGCATCGGCGTTCTCGATCCCCGCGATGCCCGAGTTGAACAGCCAGCCCTCTCGCGGCCCGTGGCCCAGGGCGCTGCCGTCCTGACGGCAGTCGGTGTTGGGCGAGCCGAGGGCGCGGAACAGGTCCAGCGCCGCCTTCATCGACTCGGCGTCCTGCAGGTCGCCGGCGACCACCCCGATCCGGTTGGCCGGCGCCGCCTTCAGCTTGCCGGCCACCAGCCCCAGCGCCTCCTCCCAGGAGGCCGGGGCCAGCCGCCCGTCGGCGCCGCGCACCCAGGGCCGGTCCAGCCGGCGGCGCTGCAGGCCGTCGACGACGTAGCGGCTCAGATCAGACAGCCACTCCTCGTTGATGCCCTCGTGCACCCGCGGCAGCACGCGCATCACCTCGGCGCCCTTGGAGTCGGCGCGGATGTTCGAGCCCAGGGCGTCCATGACGTCGATGGTCTCGGTCTTCTTCAGCTCCCACGGGCGGTAGTGATACTGCCACGGCCGGTGGGTCAGGGCGCCGACGGGGCACAGGTCGTTGACGTTGCCGGACAGCTCGCTGTCGATGTTCTTCTCGAGATAGGTGGTGATCTCGGCGCTCTCGCCGCGCGAGATCATGCCGATGTCCGGGACGCCGGCCACCTCGGTGATGAAGCGGACACAACGGGTGCACTGGATGCACCGCGTCATGAAGGTCTTCACCGTCGGACCCATGTTCTTTTCTTCGACGGCCCGCTTGTTCTCGGCGTACCGCGAGCCGTCCCGGCCGTAGTACATCGACTGGTCCTGCAGGTCGCACTCGCCGCCCTGGTCGCAGATCGGGCAGTCCAGCGGGTGGTTGATGAGCAGGAACTCCATCACCCCTTCGCGGGCCTTCTTCACCATCGGCGTGTCGGTGAAGATCTCCTGGCCGTCGGCGGCCGGCAGGGCGCACGAAGCCTGCGGCTTCGGCGGTCCGGGCTTCACCTCGACCAGGCACATGCGGCAGTTGCCGGCGATCGACAGCCGCTCGTGGTAGCAGAAGCGCGGGATCTCCTCCCCCGCCCGCTCGGCGACCTGGAGCACGGTCATGCCGGGCTCGAACTCGATCTCTACGCCGTTGACCTTGGCGACGGGCATCAGCGGGCCTCTTGCTCAGCAGCCACGGCGTACTGCTCCGTGGCGGTCGTCCCATCCGGGAGCGTCGTGTTGATGGTGATGGCCTCGCCGTCAAGGACGAAGCGCACCGCCGGGTCGCCGGACTGGTTCATCCAGCGGGCCTGTTCGGGATCGGCGGCGTCGGCGGGCCGCCACGTGATCAGGTCGCCCTCGACGCGGCACAGGGCCCGGCGACGGCCGCCATCGACCGGGGCGGCCCAGGACAGGTTGACCACCTCTCCTTCCACCCCGTCGACCTGCATGACCTCGATCGTCTGGCCGTGGATCGCGGCCAGCCCGGCGCGGCAGACGCGGCGCAGGTCGGCGGCGGTCAGCAGGACCGGCGCGGCGGGCGCGGCGTCGGACGCCGGCTCGGTCGCCGACACCGTCTCCGCCGCCGACGGCGCAGGCGCGTCCGTCCGCTCGCCGCAGGCGGCGAGGGCCAGGACGGCCACCATCGGGAGGGCGGTCAGGCGCATGCTCACTCCGCCGCGATCGCGTGGCCGGCGAAGTTCGCGCGGCGGCTGCGGTAGTTGGCGATGCGCTCCTCGATCTCGTGGCGGAAGTGCCGGATCAGACCCTGCACCGGCCACGCCGCGGCGTCGCCCAGGGCGCAGATGGTGTGGCCCTCGACCTGGCCGGCGACGTCCAGCAGCAGGTCGATCTCCGACGGATCGGCCTCGCCGACCGCCATCCGCTCCAGCACCCGCCACATCCAGCCGGTGCCCTCGCGGCACGGCGTGCACTGGCCGCAGCTCTCGTGCTTGTAGAAATAGCTGATGCGGGCGATCGCCTTCACCAGGTCGGTCGACTGGTCCATGACGATGACCGCCGCGGTGCCGAGGCCCGAGCGCATCTCGCGCAGGCTGTCGAAGTCCATCAGCGCCGTCTCGGACATCTCGCGGGTGATCAGGGGCACGGACGAACCGCCCGGGATCACGGCCTTCAGATTGTCCCAGCCGCCGCGCACGCCGCCGCAGTGCTCTTCCAGCAGCTGCTTCAGCGGGATCGACATCGCCTCTTCGACATTGCACGGCCGGTTCACGTGGCCGCTGATGGTCATCAGCTTGGTGCCCGTGTTGTTCGGCCGGCCGAAGCTGGCGAACCAGTCCGCGCCGCGGCGCAGGATGGTGCCGACGACGGCGATCGACTCGACGTTGTTCACCGTGGTCGGGCAGCCGTACAGGCCGGCGCCGGCCGGGAACGGCGGCTTCAGGCGCGGCTGGCCCTTCTTGCCCTCCAGCGACTCCAGCAGGGCCGTCTCCTCGCCGCAGATGTAGGCCCCGGCGCCGTGGTGGATGTAGACGTCGAAATCCCAGCCGTGGACGTTGTTCTTGCCGATCAGCTTGGCTTCGTAGGCCTGCTTGACCGCGGCCTCCATGCGCTCGCGCTCCAGCACGTACTCGCCGCGCAGGTAGATGTAGCAGGCGTGCGCCTGCATCGCGAAGCTGGCGATCAGGCAGCCCTCGATCAGCAGCTGCGGATCATGGCGCATGATCTCCCGGTCCTTGGCGGTGCCGGGTTCGGACTCGTCGGCGTTGACCACCAGGTAGTGCGGGCGGTCCTTCACCTCCTTGGGCATGAAGGACCACTTCAGCCCGGTCGAGAAGCCCGCGCCGCCGCGTCCGCGCAGGCCCGAGTTCTTGACGTTGGTGATGATCCAGTCACGCCCGAGGTCGAGCATGTCCTTCGTCGCGTTCCACGCGCCGCGCTTCCTCGCCGCCTCGAGACCCCAGTCCTGGAGCCCGTAGAGGTTGGTGAAGATGCGATCCTTGTCCTCGAGGATTCCGACCATGGCCGCTTACAGTCCTTCCCGCAGACGACGCTTGTGGTGCTGCGTACGCATGAAGATGGCCGCCAGGACCATGGTCCAGCCGACCGCCAGGCAGCCGTAGGCGAAGGTCATGACGCCGTTGTCGAGGCCGGCGACGCTGTAGCGCACGCCGAGCGCCAGCAGCGCCCCGAGCACGATCAGCCCCAGCCCGCCCCAGCGGATCGGCCAGGCCACGCGGCGCAGCTCGCGCCGGTAGGCGGCGCGCCCCTCCTCGGTGTTCAGGTCGGGCGTCATGCCGGGACCGGATCGCTGTTGGGCAGCTTCCTGATCGGCTTGGCGGCCGAGCCGTCGTAGAGCTTCGGATCGGTCAGGGTCAGGGCCCCGCCCTCCGGCTCCGAGCTGTTCCGTCCGACCCGGGAGCCCGGCTTCGGCGACTTGCCGGCGGCGAAGTCGTCGATGATCTCGCCGATCGTCTCGGGGGTCAGGTCCTCGAAATAGTAGTCGTTGATCTGGGCCATCGGCGCGTTGGCGCAGGCGCCCAGGCACTCGACCTCCTGCCAGGTGAACTTGCCGTCCTTGGACAGGGTGTCCTTCGGCCCGATCTTCTTCTCGCAGACCTTCATCAGGTCGCCGGCCCCGCGCAGCATGCACGGCGTCGTTCCGCAGACCTGGATAAGCGCAGCCGTTCCAACGGGTTCGAGCTGGAACATGGTGTAGAAGGTCGCCACCTCCAGCACCCGGATGTAGGGCATGCCCAGCAGTTCGCCGATGGCGCGGATGGCGGGCTCGGAGACCCAGCCCTCCTGCTTCTGGACCAGCCACAGGATCGGGATCACCGCCGAGGCGCGGCGGTTTTCGGGATACTTGCTGATCCACCAGTCGGCCTTGGCCTTCGTGGCCTTGGAGAAGGCGAACGAGGCCGGCTGTTCCTTGGCGAGACGACGAACGCTCATCAGACTTCCAGTTCCGAGACGACGACGCCGTCGCCGATCATCTTCTTTCGAACGGTCAGGATCCTGTGCTGTCCCTGACGGCGCAGCAGCACGTTGTGCTGGTAGGTCTCCCCGCTCATGTCGGTGGCGGAGTAGCTGACGATCTCCCAGCCCTGCCGGACTGCGTCGCTGAGGGGCTTGTCGCTCATCGGTCGACCTCGCCGAAGACGATGTCGAGCGAGCCGAGGATGGCCGAGACGTCGGCCAGCATGTGGCCGCGGTTCATCCAGTCCATGGCCTGCAGCGAGCGGAAGCCCGGCGCCGAGATCTTGCAGCGGTACGGCTTGTTGGTGCCGTCCGAGACCAGGTAGACGCCGAATTCGCCCTTCGGCGCCTCGACGGCGGCGTAGACCTCGCCCTCGGGCGTGCGGAAGCCCTCGGTGAACAGCTTGAAGTGATGGATGAGCGCCTCCATCGAGCGCTTCATCTCGCCCCGCCGCGGCGGGGCCACCTTGTTGTCCTCGACCAGCACCGGCTCGCCGGGGCAGTTGCGCAGCTTGTGGATGCACTGCTCCATGATCCGCACCGACTGCTTCATCTCCTCGATGCGGCAGAGGTAGCGGTCCCAGCAGTCGCCGTTCTTGCCCACCACGATGTCGAACTCGAGATCGGCATAGCACTCGTACGGCTGCGACTTGCGCAGGTCCCAGGCGATGTCCGAGCCGCGCAGCAGCACCCCGGTGAAGCCCCACTCCAGCGCCTGCTGCTTGGAGACCACGCCGATGTCGACGTTGCGCTGCTTGAAGATGCGGTTCTCGGTGACGAGGCTCTCGATGTCCTTCAGCGCCGCCGGGAACTCCAGGCACCAGCGGCCGATATCGTCGATCAGGTCCGGCGGCAGGTCCTGGCGGACGCCCCCCGGGCGGAAGTAGTTGGCGTGCAGGCGCGACCCGGAGGCGCGCTCGTAGAACACCATCAGCTTCTCGCGCTCCTCGAAGCCCCAGAGCGGCGGCGTCAGGGCGCCGACGTCCATGGCCTGGGTCGTCACGTTCAGCAGGTGCGACAGGATGCGGCCGATCTCGCTGTACAGCACGCGGATCAGCTGGCCCCGGTACGGCACCTCGAGCCCCAGCAGCTTCTCGATGGCCAGGCAGAAGGCGTGCTCCTGGTTCATCGGCGCCACGTAGTCGAGGCGGTCGAAGTACGGGATGTTCTGGATGTAGGTCCGCTTCTCCATCAGCTTCTCGGTGCCGCGGTGCAGCAGGCCGATGTGCGGATCGACGCGGGTGACCAGTTCGCCGTCCAGCTCCAGCACCAGGCGCAGCACGCCGTGCGCGGCCGGGTGCTGCGGGCCGAAGTTGATGGTGAACTTGCGGTCGTCCATATCCCGCGCGTGTTCGGTGCGGGTGTCCGGCATGTCGTCGAACGCGCCGGTGTCCAGGCCGACGCCGGTCGTCGCCCGCACGGCGGGGGTGTCGCCCTCGGCCATCAGCCCTTCACCTTCTCGTCGCCCGGCAGCACGGGGGCCGGGTAGTCAGCGCCTTCCCACGGCGACAGGAAGTCGAACTCGCGGAACTCCTGGGTCAGCGACACCGGTTCGTAGACGACCCGCTTCTGGGTTTCGTCGTAGCGAACCTCGGTGTAGCCGGTCATGGGGAAATCCTTGCGCAGCGGATGTCCCTGGAAGCCGTAGTCGGTCAGCAGCCGGCGCAGGTCCGGGTGATCGGAGAACAGCATGCCGTACATGTCGAACGCCTCGCGCTCGAACCAGTCCGCGGCCGGATAGACCGACGTGACGCTCGGCACCGGCTGGACCTCGTCGGTCGACACCTTGACGCGCACCCGCACGTTCCGGGTCAGCGACAGCAGGTGGTAGACCACCTCGAAGCGCTCGGCCCGGTCCGGATAGTCGACGCCGCAGATGTCGAGCAGCTGCTGGAAGCCGAAGCGGTCGCGCAGCGCCGTCAGCACCTCGACGATCCGCTCGCGCTCGGCGATCAGGGTCAGCTCGCCGAAGGCCACGTGCGCCTGCACGCCCAGGGCGCCGACCATCTCGGTCCCGAGCGGCGTCAGCGCCGTCTCCAGCTCCTGTTGCTTCACCAGAGAGGTCATCGCTCGATGGTCCCCGTGCGCCGGATCTTCTTCTGCAGCTGCAGCAGCCCGTACAGCAGCGCCTCCGCCGTCGGCGGGCACCCCGGCACATAGGCGTCGACCGGCACAACCCGATCGCACCCGCGAACCACGGCGTAGCTGTAGTGGTAGTAGCCGCCGCCGTTGGCGCAGCTGCCCATCGACAGCACGTAGCGCGGGTCCGGCATCTGGTCGTAGACCTTGCGCAGGGCCGGAGCCATCTTGTTGGTCAGGGTGCCGGCCACGATCATCAGGTCCGACTGACGCGGGCTGGCGCGCGGGGCCATGCCGAAGCGCTCCATGTCGAAGCGGGGCATCGACGCCTGCATCATCTCCACGGCGCAGCACGCCAGGCCGAAGGTCATCCACATCAGCGAGCCGGTGCGGGCCCAGTTGATCACGTCGTCCAGCGACGTGGTCAGGAAGCCGCGCTCGCCCAGCTCCATGTTGACCTGTTCGAAGAACTTGTCGTGGATCGCCGGGTCGTAACCCTCGACCATCGAACGGGCGCCCTGGCCGAAGGCGACCGGCGAGGTCGCGCCCACCTTCACCGGCGACGCGCCCTGGTTGCCCTTGCCGATCAGCGGCACGGTGTTGGTCGTCACTCCCATTCGAGCGCGCCCTTCTTCCATTCGTAGATGAAGCCGACGGTCAGCACGCCGAGGAAGATCATCATCGACCAGAAGGCGAACACCATTCCGGCCCGGCTGAGATCGAACATCGACACCGCCCACGGGAACAGGAAGGCAACCTCGAGGTCGAAGATGATGAACAGGATCGAGACCAGATAGAAACGCACGTCGAACTTCATCCGCGCATCGTCGAAGGCGTTGAAGCCGCACTCGTAGGCGGACAGCTTCTCGCTATCGGGGTTTTTCGGCGCCAGCACCCAGGCGGCGAGCATGAATCCGAGACCGAGAACCGCCGCGATCCCGGTGAAGATCACGATCGGCAGATATTCGAGCAGGAATGCATTCATCCGGAGGGACCTCGTCCGCCGCGGAGGGAGGGGCGGAATCGGCGCTTTCTAGACCGGGAGCCGCCGGGGTTCAAACCCATGCGGCGAAAGGTTTTTCTTGCGAACGGTTCGCAAGTTTCAGCGCCCGGCCGGTGGTCTTTACGCCGCTCGGCGGGCGCCCGGAAAAACTGTGAAATGGCCTCTTATCCTCGCTTGACAGCGGACGGCGCCCCCGCCTAAACGACGCCCCTCGCCGCGACGCACTGCTTCGCGGCCGGGAAACGCGGGTGTAGCTCAGTTGGTTAGAGTGCCGGCCTGTCACGCCGGAGGTCGCGGGTTCGAGCCCCGTCACTCGCGCCACTTCCCTTGAAGTGGCGCACCGCATTTCCCCCTCCTGACATCGGTACGCGGTCATGTGACGCCCCTTGGCGCGCGTCCGACTATCGGCGGCCGAGCCGGCAACCGTCGCCGATCCTGTCAGCCCGGGCGCATGGAATCGCCTCCGCCAGGCGGCCGGCCGGATCCAGTCGGGCCACGAGGTTCGCGGCGTCCGCACATCCGACTTCATAAAAGGAGCCGGCGGAGCTGCGCCCCATCGGCCGCACCGCCTCGACCTGACATCCCGCCAGCGCACCCGGCCCCAGCCGCACCGCGAAAGCCTCAGCCTCCTCCGCCTCGGTTGTCAGCCGGCAGCGCCCGCCCTCGCTGCGCACCGTAAGACAATCCGTCGCGGACCAGCCGTCGGCGTTCTGCGCGAGCCAGAAGCCGTCGGGGCCCCGGCAGCCGACCTCGAATATCAGCCTGCCTGCGTCGTCCGTTCCGACCAGTCGCCCGTCCTCGACGACGCAGGCGACGCCGGCCGCAGCCGCCATCCGCGTGAAGTGCCGCCGGGAGTCCCGGTTGCCGCCCAGCCGGCAGGGCGACTGACCTTCGGCCAGCACCAGGCAACTGATCACCGGGCCGCCGGGTCGATCGACGATGACGAACCCTGGAGCTTCGCCGCAGGCCACCTCGAAGTGGGTCGCGCCGTCCACGTCGCGTCCCCTTACGAGGGCGTCCTCGACCCGGCAGGCGACGCCGGCGCGGTCCACTGCGTCCTGCGCCGCGATCCGACTCGATGCGTCAGCCAAACGGCCCCGCCAGGTTGTCCCGAAATCCCGAATCTCCTGCGCGCTGGACGCTTCGGCGCTCAGGGCCAGGATACAGAACACAAGGCCCATGAAAGCCTGCCGCCCCGCCCCTGAGGCTGCCCGGTCCATGCCGCACCCCATGACCATCCTCGAGGGCCGCTGCATCAGTCCGCGACCGGTGAAATGACGGCGGGGCCGGAGGTCAGCGTCGGCGGAGCCGGCCCCTGACGCGCGGGAACCGCGGCGACCGGCCCGGATGCTATTGCCGTCCCGCCACCAGCACGTTCTGGACGCGCCGGCCCAGCGGATCCCGCGACTGCCACGTGTCGCCGACGTCGGCCTCGATCATGTCGGTGCAGAAGCGCGGGATCAGCATGTTGGGCCGGATGTTGGTCAGGCAGACCCGCTCCCCCCGCACGCTCCATCGCGCCGCCAGCCGCCGACCGTCGGAGAACTGGGCGGCGTAGGTGCCGTCCGGATTGAACCAGTGCTTGACCCAACCGCCGTCCGGATAGCGCGAGACCACGGTGTTGCCGAAGGCCGAGTTGATGTCGGCCCGCCCCGGACCAGCTGTCAGACAGACGACGGCTACGCTCGCCACGGCGATCGCTCGCAACATGCCGGAACCCCACTATGACCCTTCCCGGACCAAACTATTAACGATCCGTAAGCCTCTGCCAACCCCGGACCTGCGACGCACGAATAGTTGACTCTGGCGTGGGGGCTTCTATATGCGGCCCACGTTTCGGGACAGGACTGGCGAATCCGCGCCGCCCGCTCGCCCATGGCAAGGGCGGTTCCGCGACATCGTTCGGAGGCCCGATGCGCGGGCGTCCCCCTCAGTCCCAGGACCTCATGACCGAATTCTCGAATCTGGGCCTTTCGCCCACGACCCTTCAGGCGGTCGCCGACACCGGCTACACCACCGCCACTCCCATCCAGGCCCAGGCCATTCCGGTCGCCCTCGCCGGCCGCGACGTGCTGGGCATCGCCCAGACCGGCACCGGCAAGACGGCCGCCTTCACCCTGCCGATGGTCGACCGCCTGTCGACCGGCCGCGCCCGGGCGCGCATGCCGCGGGCCCTGGTGCTGGCTCCGACCCGCGAACTGGCCGACCAGGTTGCGGAGAGCTTCGCCAAGTACGCCAGGGGCACCAAGCTGAACTGGGCCCTGCTCATCGGCGGCGTATCGATGGGCGATCAGGTCGCCCTGCTCAACAAGGGCGTGGACGTGCTGATCGCGACCCCGGGCCGCCTGCTGGACCTGTTCGAACGGGGCAAGATCCTGCTCACCGGCGTCGAGATCATGGTGGTCGACGAGGCGGACCGGATGCTCGACATGGGCTTCATCCCCGACATCGAGCGTATCTTCAAGCTGACCCCGCCGCGCCGTCAGACCCTGTTCTTCTCGGCCACCATGCCGCCCGAGATCACCCGGCTGACCACCCAGTTCCTCAAGGATCCGACGCGGATCGAGGCGTCGCGGCCGGCGATGACCGCCGAGACCATCACCCAGTACATCGTCCGCATCCCCAGCTCCGACCCCAAGGCCAAGCGCACGGCGCTGCGGGCCCTGGTGAGCCGCGAGGACGTCCGGAACGGCATCGTCTTCTGCAACCGCAAGTCGGAAGTCGACATCGTCGCCAAGTCGCTGAAGCGGCACGGCTTCGACGCTGCGCCGATTCACGGCGACCTCGACCAGTCGCTCCGCATGAAGACCCTGGCGGACTTCCGCTCGGGAGCGCTGAAGATTCTGGTGGCCTCTGACGTCGCGGCCCGCGGCTTGGACATCCCCGACGTCAGCCACGTCTTCAACTACGACGTTTCGCACCACGCCGACGACTATGTGCACCGGATCGGCCGCACCGGTCGCGCCGGCAAGCTCGGCCAGGCCTTCATGATCGTCACCCCCGCGGACGACAAGGCGCTCGACAAGGTGCTGAAGCTGATCAAGAAGGACCCCGTCGAACTGTCGCTGGACGGCGTCGACTTCGCCGCGATCAGGGACCAGCCGCGCCGGGACGGCCGTGGCGACGACAAGCCCCGGCGGGGCCGGGGCGATCGTTCGGCCCGCGCCCGCGGCGAAGGACAGTCTGCAGAAGCGGCCCCGACGGCCCCCACGGCGTCGGCCGAGGCTGTTGAGAGCAGCCCGCCGGTCGGAGAGGACGCCGCCGCGCGGCCGCGTCGCAGCCGCAGCCGCCGCTCTCCCGACAGGGTCTCCGAGGCGCCGGAGGCCGCGGCGATCGCAGCCGAACCGGAGGCGACGGCTCTGGCGCAGCCTGCAACCGAACGCCGCCCGTCGCGCGAGGCCCGCCGCCCCGAGCGTAGACCTGCTCCGGCGGCCGACACGCCGCGCACCGGCGACGGCCGTCCGTTCGGCGAGGCCGAAGTTCCCGCCTTCCTGCGCCGTCCGGTTCCGCTGAAAGCCTGACGCCGCCGGCCGTCACGCTTAACCCGCCGTTACGGAACGCTGGTCTAGCCTCCTGCCAGCGACCGCCCGCGGAGGGCGGAGGGTCAGGGACGCCTGCATGCCGGCATCGGTAGAAACCACCCTTCGGGGACCGGAAGCCTACAGCCTGTCGCGGCAGGTCATCGACGAAATGGAGCGCGCCGGCGTCTGGCCGACTCCGGTCAATTTCGAGCTCTGGCTGCACGCTCTTGGCGACCCGGAGGGGGCGCTGGGCCGCGAGATCCGCCGCATCCTGGCCGCCGCCGAGCCATTCACGGAGGCGACCGCCGACATGCTGGCGGCCGAATACCTGCCGCGGGGCCGTCTGAGCGAAGAGATCCGCGACGCCGGGCGGGTGCTGGACCGGGAGCTGGCCAGCGTCTCGAACGCCATCGCCAGGGCTCATCGCACGCAGGCCGCCTACGGCCAGACCCTCGACAAGGCGGCGACCAGCATCGACGCCGCCGGGGATGGCGGCGAGCTCAAGACCATCGTCACCGGCCTGACCGCGGCGACCCGCCGGGTGCAGCGCGAGAACGAGACCCTCGAGAAAAAGCTGGACGCCTCCACCCGCGAGGTCGCCCGGCTGCGCGAGCATCTGGAGCAGGTGCGGCGCGACGCGATGACCGACGCCCTGACGAATCTGGCGAACCGGAAGGCCTTCGACGAACATCTCGCCGCCGCGTGCGACCAGGCCGACGCCGAGGGCGAGACCCTGATCCTGGCGGTGCTCGACATCGACTACTTCAAGCGCTTCAACGACACGTGGGGCCACCAGACCGGCGACCAGGTGCTGCGCTACGTCGCCAGCGTGATGGGCCGCTCGGCCCGTCCTCCCCGCGTGGCGGCGCGTTACGGCGGCGAGGAGTTCGCCATGATCTTCCCGAACGAGACGCCCGAACAGGTCGAGACCGCGCTCGAGGCCATCCGCAAGGAGATCGCCTCGCGCAGCCTGAGGCGCCGATCGACCAACGACGAACTCGGCGCCGTCACCATTTCCGCCGGCTTCGCGGTGCGTCGGCCCGACGAGTGCGGTTCGGCGCTCCTGGAACGCGCCGACGCCGCCCTTTACGCCTCCAAGCGTGCGGGCCGGAACCGGGTGACCTCGGCGGAAACCCGCGACCGCGCCGCCTGACGAACGCGCCGGCGCGAATCCGGTCAGGGTGACCCCAATGCGCAGCTTCGCCTTCGCCGTCGCCTACTGGTCGCTGTCCATCGCCTACACCCTGGCGGCGGTGGTCGCGGCCCTGCTTCCCGGTCGCCGCGCCACCGGCTGGATCATCCGCCGCTACGTCCGTCGCATGGTGCAGGCGATGAGGCTCCTCGCCGGCATCGACATCCGGTACCGCGGCGAGGATCGCCTGCCTGCCGGCGCCTTCATCCTCGCCGCCAAGCACCAGAGCTGGGGCGACGGCTTTTCGGTCTACGACCGCTTCGAGGACCTCGCCTTCGTCACCGGCGACCACCTCGAGAAATTCCCGTTGATGGCGACGGTGCTCGGCAAGCTCGGCGCCATCGTGGTCAACAACTGCGGCGGCCGAGAAGCCCGCGAGGCGCTCAAGTCCCGCGCCGCCGACGCCCACCGCGAGGGCCGACGGATCCTGATCTATCCCGAGGGCAATCTGGCCCGGATCGGCGAGAAGTACCGCTACCGCTCCGGCGTCTGGCACATGTACCGCGACTTCGACATGCCCGTGGTCCCGGTCGCCACCAACCTCGGCCTGTTCTGGCCGCAGGAGGCGTTCCGCAAGACCCCGGGCACGGCCACGGTGGAGTTCCTCGACTCCATCCCTGTCGGCCTGCCCAAGGACGAGTTCCTCGCCCGGCTGGAGTCGGCGGTCGAGGACAGAACAGCCGAACTGGTGGCGGAGGCGACCGGCCGGCCGGTCACGCCCGCCGTGCAGGTCCCCACCCCCGACGAGGCGGCGCGGGCGGCGCGAACCGGCGCGCCCTGAGGCGGCTTCAGTTCCCCATTGAGGCGCGCACGCGGGCGATCAGGGCCGGCGCGTCGGGGTCCAGCTCGGTCATGCGCGTCATCATGGCCTCCTCCATCCGCTGTCGCGCGGCGATCACAGCCGGATCCGCCAGAGCGCGCTCGCGCAGCGGAGCGAAATAGGATCGCAGCTGATCCGCTTCCCCTGCGAGAAGGTTGAGTTTGGCGTTGTCCCCGGCTTCACGCGCCTCGGCCACCTCGGCGCTCAGATCGCGCGCCCTCGCCTCGCGTCGGGCGAAGTCCCGGTCGAGTCTCTGCATCGTCGCCCGGAGCGCCGCCTCCAGGTGGCTCTCGGCTTCCTGCACGGCCGGCGCCTCACGCGCCTGGACCAGCAGCGCCAGCGCCCGGGACTGGTCGTCATCCTGCAGCGGCGCGCCCGCAAACGCCGGCGCGGACGCCGCGAGGACGAGGGCGAAGGCGGCGGCGGCGAGACTACGGATCATCACGGACTTCCTGCTGGCGGGGGCGAGACAGCTCGCGGGATAGCACCGGCCCGGTGAACATCCGGAACCTGACGGCGTCCCGCCCTAGTTCGCGGGGATCACCGCACCCTGGTACTTCTCCGCGATGAAGTCCTTCACCGCCTGTCCGCGCAGCGCCTCGGCCAGTGCGCGGATGCGAGGGTCGTCGCGATTGTCGGGGCGGGCGACGAGGTAGTTCACATAGGGGCTGTCGCCGCCCTCCATGGTCAGCGCGTCCCGCCGGGGGTTCAGCCCCGCGTCCAGGGCGTAGTTGGTGTTGATCACCGCCATGTCGACCTGGTCGAGCACTCGCGGCAGGGTCGCCGACTCCAGCTCGCGGAAGCGCAGGTTCTTCGGGTTGGCCGCAATGTCGCGCAGGCTCTGCAGCGGATTGGCCGGATCCTTCAGGCGGATCAGACCGGCGTCCTGCAGGAGGATCAGCGACCGGCCGATCGAGGAGGCGTCGTTGGGCACCGCCACGTCCGCCCCGTCCGGCAGGTCGGCGAGGGAGCGGTGGCGGCGCGAATAGGCGCCGAGCGGCTCGACGTGCACTCCCGCCACCGTGATCAGCCCTGTCCCTCGGGCGGCGTTGAACTCGTCCAGATAAGGCTTTGTCTGGAAGTAGTTGGCGTCCAGCCGCCGCTCGGCCAGCTGGGTGTTCGGCTGGACGTAGTCGTTGAACACCTTGATCTCGATCTCGACGCCCTCGGCCGCCAGCGCCGGCTTGATGTGCTCGAGAATCTCGGCGTGCGGCACGGCCGTGGCCCCGACCAGCAGCGGGGCGTTCGGATCGACGTCCGCCTCCCCGCCCCGGCTGCAGGCGGCGAGGGTCAACGCGGCGGCGGCGACGAAAAAGGAACGGCGGAGCATGGAGGGCCTTTCGGGAGAGCGATCAGCGGTGGGAAACGGCGGCGACCAGCCGGTCGCCGAGCATCTGGAGCCCCTGCACCAGCAGCAGGAGCAGCACCACGGTGACGATCATGACGTCGGTCTGGAAGCGCTGGTAGCCGAAGCGGATGGCGAGGTCGCCGAGCCCTCCGGCCCCGACCACGCCGGCCATGGCCGTGTAGCTGACCAGGGCGATGGCGGTCACCGTCGCGCCGGCGAGGATGCCCGGCAGGGCCTCGGGCAACAGGGCGCGGGTGACGATCTGGAGGGTCGTGCCACCCATCGCCTGCCCGGCCTCGACGACACCCTTGTCCACCTCCCGAAGGGCGGTCTCGACCAGGCGGGCGTAGAAGGGCGCCGCTCCGACCACCAGCGGCGGAATGGCCCCGGCCACCCCCAGCGAGGTGCCGACCAGCAGCACCGTCACCGGCAGCATGACGATCAGGAGGATGATGAAGGGCACCGAGCGCAGCACGTTGACGACGAACGACAGAACCGCGTTCAGCACCGGATTCGCGGCCAGCCGCCCCTTGCCCGACAGGTACAGCAGCACACCGAGCGGCACGCCGAACAGCACCGTCAGAGCCAGCGACCCGCCCAGCATCAGCAGGGTGTCCACGGTGGCGCGGCCGATCTCGGTCCAGTCGACATTGTCGAACATCAGGCCGCCTCCACCCGCACGCCGCGGTCGGTCAGCCGGGCGACAGCGGCCTCGGCGTCGCCGCCGGTGAAGGCCACCGTCAGCTGACCGTAGGGTTCGCCGCGGATGCGGCTGATGCGACCCGACAGGATCGAATAGTCGACGCCGACCGAACGGGCGACGCGGCTCAGCTCCGGCTCATAGGTGGCCGCGCCGCGGAAGGTCAGCTTCGCCAGCCGCGCCCCGGGCGGCACGACCGAGGCGTCGAACGCCTCCTCGCCCTCGGCCAGCATGGCGCGGGTGGTCTCGTGGTGCGGATGCAGGAAGACGTCCGCAGTCGCACCCTGCTCCACCACTCGACCGTCCTTCATCACCGCCACCCGGTCGCAGACCCGGCGCACCACCTCCATCTGGTGGGTGATCAGGACGATGGTCAGGCCCAACTCGCGGTTGAGCTGGTCGAGCAGGGTCAGGATGTCTTCCGTGGTCTCGGGATCCAGCGCGCTGGTCGCCTCGTCGCACAGCAGCACCTTCGGCTCCGTCGCCAGGGCGCGCGCGATGCCGACCCGCTGCTTCTGCCCGCCCGACAGCTGGGCCGGATGCTTGCGGGCGTGCTCGGCCAGCCCCAGCCGCGCCAGCAGCTCCGCCACGCGCCGGTCGACCTCGGCGCCCCCCCGGCCTTCCAGCCGCAGCGGAAAGGCCACGTTCTCGGCCACCGTCTTCGCGTTCAGCAGGTTGAAATGCTGGAAGATCATGCCGATACGGCGCCGCGCCGCGCGCAGCTCCGCCGGCGCCAGGGCGGTGATCTCCTGGCCGTCGACGAACACGCGACCCGCGTCGGGCCGCTCCAGCCGGTTGATGGTCCGCACCAGCGTCGACTTCCCCGCGCCGGACCGGCCGACCACGCCGAACACCTCGCCGGCGGCGATCTCCAGGTCGACGCCGTCCAGCGCCGTGCGCTCGCCCGCCGCGCTGCGGAAGCGCTTCGTCACCCCCTGCAGACGGATCATTCTTCGGCCTTCGCCGGGACGATGGTGACGCTCTCGCCGCAACCGCAGGCGTCGGTCTCGTTGGGATTCCGGAAGACGAACTTGGAGGCCAGCCTGGTGGTCTCGAAGTCGATCTCCGCGCCGATCAGGAACAGGATCGCCTTGGGGTCGATCACCACCGTCGCGCCCTTGTCCGTCACCACCTCGTCGAACGGCTGGATCTCCTCGGCGAAGGCGAAGGTGTACTCCTGCCCCGCGCAGCCGCCGTTCCTGACGCCGACGCGAAGCGCCGCGTGTCCGTTGGCCTCGCACAGCTCGCGCACGCGGGCGGCCGCCGCCTCGGTCAGGGTGACCACGGCGGGACGGGGACGGCGCGGACGGGCGCTGGTCTGAAGTTCGCTCATGCGCGCCTCAGAACATGTTGAGCGAGAGCTTGGCCTCGTCGCTCATCTTCGAGGGATCCCACGGCGGATCGAACACCAGTTCGGCCCGCACCGAGCGCACGCCCTCGACCTTGCGGATGGCGTCCTCGACCCAGCCCGGCATCTCGCCCGCCACCGGACAGCCCGGCGCGGTCAGGGTCATCTCCACGGCCACGTCCCGGTCGTCGGACAGGTCGACCTTGTAGATCAGCCCCAGCTCGTAGATGTCGACCGGGATCTCGGGGTCGTAGACGGTCTTCAGGGCCGCGACGATCTCGTCGGTCAGGCGGTCGATCTCGGCCTGGTCGAGCGCGCCCTTCTGCGGCGCGTCCCAGGCGTCCTGGAAGGCGGCGTCGTCGGGCTTTCGGGCGGCTTCAGACGTCATGCGAAGAACTCACGGGCCTTGGTCAGGGCGTCGACGAACGCGTCGGCGTCCTCGACGGTGTTATATAGGGCGAAGGAGGCGCGGGCGCTCGACGTCAGGCCGAACCTTTTCGCCAGCGGCTCCGCGCAGTGCAGTCCGGCCCGCACCGCCACTCCGTAGCGGTCCATCACCTGGGCGATGTCGTGGGCGTGGGCCCCGTCGACGGTGAAGGTCAGGATGGCCCCCTTCCCTTCAGCCTCGCCGATGACGCGCAGCCAGTTCACCCCCTCCAGCCGCGCCCGGGCGTGGTCGTAGAGCGCATGCTCATGGGCCAGCACCGCCTCGCGATCGAAGCCCTCCAGCCAGTCGATCGCCGCGCCGAGACCGATCGCCTCGAGGATCGGCGGCGTCCCCGCCTCGAAGCGGTGCGGCGGCTTCGCATAGGTCACCCGCTCGCGCTCGACCGTCTCGATCATCTCGCCCCCGCCCTGGTACGGCGGCAGGGCTTCCAGCGCCTCGGCCGTCCCGTACAGCGCCCCGATGCCGGTGGGGCCGTACAGCTTGTGGCCGGTGAAGACGTAGAAGTCGCAGCCGATGGCCTGCACGTCGGGCCGGGCGTGCACCGCCCCCTGGCAGCCATCGATCAGCACCTTCGCCCCGGCCGCGTGCGCCAGCCGGACGATCTCGCCGACCGGATTGATGGTGCCCAGCACGTTCGACATGTGGGTCACCGCCACCATGCGGGTCTTCGGACCCAGCAGCCCGGCGTAGGCCGCCATGTCCAGCGCGCCGTCGTCCAGCACCGGGATCCACTTCAGCACCGCGCCGCGCCGCTCGCGCAGCAGGTGCCACGGCACGATGTTGGAGTGGTGCTCCATCTCCGAGACGATGATCTCGTCGCCCGGCCGTATGTTCTGCCCGAAGCTGGAGGCCACCAGGTTGATCGCCTCGGTGCCGCCCTTGGTGAAGACGATGTTCGAGGCCGCCGGCGCGTTCAGCAGCCGGGCCACGCTCTCGCGCGCCGCCTCGAAGGCCTCGGTCGTCTCGTTGGCCAGGGTGTGCAGCCCGCGGTGAACATTGGCGTAGCTGCCCTCCATCGCCGCCGTCAGGGCGTCGATCACCGCCCGCGGCTTCTGTGCCGAGGCGGCCGAGTCCAGATAGACCAGCGGCTTGCCGTTCACCGTTCGCGACAGGATGGGGAACTGCGCGCGGGCGGCGTAGGGGTCGAAGCGGGCGGTCACAGGCGAGCCGTCAGCCATTCCCGCACCACCTCTCTCGGACCCTCGGGCTCGATCCGGTCGACCACCTCCATCAGGAAGGCCCCCGTCAGCAGGGCCCGCGCCTCGTCCAGCGGCAGGCCTCGCTGCTGCATGTAGAACAGCGCCGCCTGGTCCAGATTCCCCACCGTATTGCCGTGCGCGCACTGCACCTCGTCGGCGTAGATGATCAGCTCCGGCTTGGCGTCGACCTCGCCCCGCTCCGACAGGATCAAGGCGTGGTGGCCCATCCGGGCGTCGGTGCCGTCGGCCCCGCGCTCGACGATGATCTTGCCCTGGAAGACGCCGCGCGCCGTGTCCTTCACCACCCCCTTGGTCAGCTGCGAGGTGGTCCCGTCGCGGCCCAGGTGGTCGACGACGCTGGTCAGGTCGGCGTGGCGGCTGTCGCCCAGCACATAGGCTCCGTCCAGCCGCACCTCGGCGCCGTGGCCCGGATGCGAGACCTCGGTCTCCAGCCGTTGCAGCTTCGCGCCCGACGCCACGATCGTCTGACGATACCGCGCGCCCCGCGCCAGCCGCACCGCCGCCTGGGTCACCGAGATGGCGTCCGCGGGCTCGTCGGTCAGCACGAGGCGCGTCACCTCGGCGCCCTCAGCGAGATCGAGTTCCAGCCGGTTGTGGGCCACATAGCCGGCGCCCTCGCCCTCGTGCGTCTCCAGCACCAGCAGCTTCGCGCCGGCGCGCGCCGAAATGCGCGCGTGGACGGCGTGGCCGGCGCCCTCGGCCTTCGAGATCAGCCGCAGCCGCACCGTCTGCTCGCCGCACAGGACCCGCGCGCTGGCGTCGACGGGCCGGCCGTTGACGAAGACCATCGGCTCGCCGCCGAGCGCCTCGAACGGTCCCCCCCCCGCGACCGGCACCGCGGCCGACGGCGACGGCTGCGGCGCTTCGCGAAGAAACTTCCTCAGATCGCTGTATTTCCACGCCTCCGTCCGCCGGGACGGAAAGCTGGACGCGTCCTTCAGATCGAGGATCGGTAGGGCGCTCACGCGGCTTCCGGCAGGTACTTGTCGTACCCTTCCGCCTCCAGCTGGTGCGCCATCTCCGGGCCGCCCGAGGCCACGATGCGGCCGGCGACCATGACGTGCACCCGGTCCGGTTTGATGTAGTCCAGCAGCCGCTGGTAATGGGTGATGACCAGCATCGACCGCTCCGGGCTGCGCAGGGCGTTGACCCCGTCGGCGACGATGCGCAGGGCGTCGATGTCCAGCCCCGAGTCGGTCTCGTCGAGGATCAGCAGCGACGGCTCCAGCAGGGCCATCTGCAGGATCTCCATCCGCTTCTTCTCGCCGCCCGAGAAGCCGACGTTGAGCGGCCGCTTCAGCATGTCGAAGTCCATCTTCAGCGCCTGCGACGCCGCCCGGACCAGCTTCAGGAAGGCGGGCGCCGAGACCTCCTCCTCGCCGCGCGCCCGCTTCTGGGCGTTCAGGGCCGTGCGCACGAAGGTCAGGGCCGGGACGCCGGGGATCTCGATCGGATACTGGAACGACAGGAAGACGCCCCTGGCCGCCCGCTCGGCCGGCTCGAGCGCCAGCAGGTCCTCGCCGCGCCACGTCACGGCGCCCTCGGTCGCCTCATAGCCCGGCCGACCCGACAGGGCGTAGCCCAAGGTCGACTTGCCGGCCCCGTTCGGCCCCATGACGGCGTGCACCTCGCCGGCCGGAACGTCGAGCGACAGGCCCTTGAGGATCGGCTTGTCGCCGACGGAGACGTGGAGGTTGGAGATGGAGAGCATGATGAGTCTCAGATGGCGCTTAGGAGCCAAAAAACAGCGAAAAGTGGAATGAGCGCGATCGGCCCTCCGAGCAGGACCCAGAGTCCGCGCCTGCGGTAAACAGCGATCACCCCGATTGTAACGACCAGCCAACAGACGGGACCGATCACCATCCAGTAGGCGAGACCAACCGCGACTCTTTCCCCCGCATCAGAACTGGCCAGCGGCTCGCCCAAGACAAAATATGCCAAGGCTAGCGTGCTGCTGACGGCCAGCACGAAGCTCCCAACTGTCGACCACCTATATGCGTTCTCGAGATGAGTGGCCGTCACCCCACGCTCCCTTCCAGGCTGATCGCCACCAGCTTCTGCGCCTCGACGGCGAACTCCATCGGCAGCTCCTGCAGCACGTCGCGGACGAAGCCGTTGACCAGCAGGGCCACCGCCTCCTCCTCCGACAGGCCGCGCTGCTGGGCGTAGAACAGCTGGTCCTCGCTCAGCCGCGTCGTCGTCGCCTCGTGCTCCAGGTGGGCCGAGCCGTTCCGGGCCTCGATGTACGGGATGGTGTGCGAGCCGCAGTCCTTGCCGATCAGCAGGCTGTCGCACTGGGTGAAGTTGCGCACGCCCGTCGCCTTGGGGTGCACCGACACCAGCCCGCGGTAGGTCGAGTCCGACTTCCCCGCCGACACCGCCTTGGCGATGATCCGGCTCCTCGAGTTCTTGCCGAGGTGCACCATCTTGGTGCCGGTGTCCGCCTGCTGGTGACCGTTGGTGATGGCGATCGAATAGAACTCGCCCGAGCTCTCCTCGCCCTTGAGCAGGCAGGACGGATATTTCCACGTCACCGCCGAGCCGGTCTCGACCTGGGTCCACGACACCTTCGACCGGTCGCCGCGGCAGTCGGCGCGCTTGGTGACGAAGTTGTAGATGCCGCCCTTGCCCTCGGCGTCGCCGGGGTACCAGTTCTGCACCGTCGAGTACTTGATCTCGGCGTCGTCGAGCGCGACCAGTTCGACCACCGCGGCGTGCAGCTGGTTTTCGTCGCGCATCGGCGCCGTGCAGCCCTCCAGATAGGAGACGTAGCTGCCCTTGTCGGCGATGATCAGGGTCCGCTCGAACTGGCCCGTCTGGGACGCATTGATGCGGAAATAGGTCGACAGCTCCATCGGGCAGCGCACGCCCGGCGGCACATAGACGAACGAACCGTCCGAGAAGACCGCGCTGTTGAGGGCGGCGAAATAGTTGTCCGACACCGGCACCACCGAGCCGAGGTATTTCCGCACCAGCTCGGGATGCTCGCGGATCGCCTCGCTCATCGGCAGGAAGATCACCCCCGCCTTGGCCAGCTCCTTCTTGAAGGTGGTCACCACCGACACGCTGTCGAACACGGCGTCGACCGCCACCTTCGGCGCCCCCTCGACGCCCGCCAGCACCTCCTGCTCCTTCAGCGGGATGCCCAGCTTGGCGTAGACCTCGAGCAGTTCGGGATCGACCTCGTCGAGGCTCTTCGGCCCGACCTTCTTCTTCGGGGCGGCGTAGTAGTGCAGGTCCTGGTAGTCGATCGGCTCGTAGCGGACCGAGGCCCAGGTCGGCTCCTCCATGGCCTGCCAGCGCTCGAAGGCGGCCAGCCGCCATTCCAGCATCCACTCGGGTTCGCCCTTCTTCTCCGAGATGAAGCGGACGATGTCCGCATTCAGCCCCTTGGGCGCGAACTCCTGCTCGATGTCCGAGGTGAAGCCGTGCGCATACTTTTCCAGCGCGGCGACGGCTTCGACGGTTTCCTTGACGGCGGCCATGGTTACGCGACTTCCTTCGCGCGCTCTCTCAGGCGCGCGCTATGCTTCTGCCACGCCGCGACCCAGGCGTCGGCGAAGCGGATCCAGTCCTGTTCGGTGGTCCCCCAGCCGCCCGAGATGCGCACGGCGCCGGTGGCCAGCGGCTCCAGCCCCATCGCCAGCATCGTCTTCGACGGCTTGGTCTTGCCCGAGGAGCAGGCGCTGCCGGCCGAGATCATGATCCCGGCCAGATCGAGGGTGATCAGCTGCTGCGGGCTATCCCAGCCCTCTACGGCCATGAACAGGGTGTTGGGCAGGCGCGGCGCCCCCGCGCCGACGATGGTCGCCCCCGCGGCCCTGACCTTCGCCTCGGCCGCGTCGCGCCAGCTCGCGTGGGCCATCGCCTCCGGCAGGTCGCGTGCGGCGCAGTCGGCGGCGACGCCGAAGCCGGCGATGCCCGGCGTGTTCTCGGTGCCGGCGCGCAGCCCGCGCTCCTGCCCCGCCCCGTGCAGGATCTTCACCGCCTCGCGTCCGGCTTTCAGCACCAGGGCCCCGACGCCCTGCGGCCCACCCAGCTTGTGGGCCGAGAGGGTCAGGCTGTCGGCGTCCAGCTCGCGCACGTCGACCGGGATCTTGCCCGCCGACTGGATGGCGTCGACATGCAGCCAGCCGCCGGCGGCGCGGATCCACTGCGCCGCCTCTGCGATCGGCTGGATCACGCCGCTCTCGTTGTTCGCATGATGGATCGCGACCAGCGGCCGGCCCGGCCGCTTCAGGGCGTCGGCCAGCCAGGCCAGATCGACCACGCCCTCGCCGTCCACGGGCAGCACCTCGACCGGCGCGCTGGAGACGGCGGCGGCCTCGGCCACGCAGGGATGCTCGGTCGCCGACACGATCACGCGCTCGCACCCGGCCGCCAGGGCGCTGGCCACCGCCTGGGCGTTGGACTCGGTCCCGCCCGAGGAGAAGACGATCGCCGTCGGGTCCGCCCCGACCAGTTCGGCCACCCTGGCGCGCGCATTCTCCACCCGCGCCCGGGCCCGCCGGCCGGCGGCGTGCACGGCGTTGGGATTGCCGCCGTCGGCCAACGCTTCGGCCATCGCCTCGCGAACCTCCGGCCGCACCAGGCCCGACGCGTTGTAATCCAGATAGACGCTCACGCCGCCGCTCCCATCGCAGGAACCGCCGCCGTCCGGCGCCGCCCGCCGGTGCGGTTCATCACCACGTCCTCCAGCGATACGGCGGCCAGATAGGCGTGGATCTCCGCGCCGAGGTCTTCCCAGAGATTGTGGGTGATGCAGCGCTCCCCGCCCATCATGCAGCCCCGGGGCGACGAGTGGGCGATGCAGCGGGTGGCGCGGATCGGTTCGTCCACCGCCAGCACGATCTCCGCCACCACCGTCTCGTGGGCGCCCTTGGCCAGCCGGTAGCCCCCGCCCGGCCCGCGCACGCTCTGCACCAGGCCGCTCTTCCGCAGCCGTGCGAACAGCTGCTCCAGATAGCTCAGCGAAATCTCCTGCCGCGCGGCGATCTCGGCCAGAGACACCGCCCGGCTCGCGCCGTCGGGCCCGCGCCCGTTCCTGGCGAGGTCCGCCATGGCCATCACGGCGTATCGTCCCTTGGTCGACAGTCGCATCGCGCACCCTCAAAAATCGCGCGCTTTTCGGGGCTCCTGTGCTAGAACCCGCGCCTTCGCGAAGGCGGCGCAGCGCAGGCGGGACTTAGAAAGTCCTACTGGCGTGGTCAAGTATTACGCGCCTGCGAAATGACAGTTGAACACGGGATATTCGACCGCCCATGCCTGAAGTCATCCTGCCCGGCGCGTCCGGACGCATCGAAGGCCGCTACTCCCCGGGCAAGCGCCCGAACGCCCCGATCGCCCTGATCCTGCATCCGCACCCCAAGGCGGGCGGGCACATGAACAACCCGGTCGCGGTGACCCTCTACCAGCTGTTCGTCAAGCGCGGCTTCGCCACCCTGCGCTACAACAGCCGCGGCGTCGGCAAGTCCCAGGGCGAGTTCGACTCCGGCGTCGGCGAACTGGCCGACGCGGCCACCGCGCTGGACTGGCTGCAGGCCAACAACCCCGCCGCCTCCCAAACCTGGGTCGCCGGCTACCAGTTCGGGGCCTACATCGGCATGCAGCTGCTGATGCGCCGGCCCGAGACCGACGGCTTCATCTCGGTGTCGCCGCCGTCGAACATGTACGACTTCAGCTTCCTCGCCCCCTGCCCCGCCTCGGGCCTGTTCCTGCACGGCACGGCCGACACCATCGTGCCGCCGGTCGAGGTCGAGCGGGTGGTCAACAAGCTGCGAACCCAGAAGGGCATCGTCATCGACTACGAGCTCGAGGAAGGCGCCAGCCACTTCTGGCAGGACCACCTAGACGCCGTCGAACGCCGCGTCGGCGCCTATCTCGACAAGCGGCTGGCCGAAAAGCCGGCCTGAGGCCGGCTCCGGCGGCTCAGGGCTGCGGCGCGGCCGCCTCCCCCCGCGTCTTCCACAGCGACCAGATAACCCCCGACGCCAGGATGGCGGCGGTGATCGCCAGCGACCACTCGGCGGGAATTTTCCCCAGCCCGGTCAGATCGGCGACGAACACCTTGCCGCCGATGAACACCAGCAGCACCGCCAGCGCCTGCTTCAGATAGGCGAAGCGGTGGATCACCGCCGCTAGGGCGAAATACAGCGCCCTCAGGCCGAGGATGGCGAAGATGTTCGAGGTGTAGACGATGTACGGGTCGGTCGTGATGGCGAAGATCGCCGGCACGGAGTCGACCGCGAAGATCACGTCGGCGATCTCGATCATCACCAGCGCCAGGAACATCGGCGTGGCCCACCACACCATCCGCCCCCGCGCATCCGGCTGGCGGACGAAGAATTTCTGGCCGTGCAGCTCGTCCGTGACCCGCAGCCGGCGGCGCATCCACCGGACCATCGGATTGGCGCCGACATCGCCGTGGCCCTCGCCGGCGAAGAACATCTTGACGCCGGTCAGCACCAGGAAGGCGGCGAAGACGTAGAGCACCCAGCCGAACTGGCTGACGAGGGCGGCGCCGGCCCCGATCATCACGGCTCGCAGCACGATGACCCCGAGGATGCCCCAGAACAGCACCCGGTGCTGCAGGGCCCGCGGAATGGCGAAGTAGCCGAAGATCATGGCGATGACGAAGACGTTGTCCATCGCCAGGCTCTTCTCGACCGCGAAGCCGGTCAGGTATTCGATGCCCGACTGCCGCCCGAGCTCCCACCAGACCCATCCCCCGAAGACCAGGGCGATGGCGATGTACATGCCCGACAGCAGCAGGCTCTCGCGCACCCCGATCTCATGCTGGTCGCGATGCAGGACGCCGAGGTCGAGCGCCAGCAGCGCCGTGACCACGGTCATGAAGGCCAGCCACATCCAGGCCGGCTTGCCGAGCCACTCGGCGAGCAGGATTTCCATTGCAGGTTTCCGGAATTCTGGCGGCGTCAGGCGCTGTGGGGACGGGGCTCGGGGGTCTCGGCCTGGCGCGCCTCGAGGGCGGCGATCCGGTCCCGCGCCGCGAGCTTGCGCTTCTTCAGCTCGGCCAGGCGCTGCGGATCCGCGCGGCGGCTCCGCTGTTCGAGATCGATCATGTGTGAAAGCCGCGCATGGTCCCGGCGGGCGCGGTAGAGCTGGATGTGCAGCATCGTCCTCTCCTCTGTGAGGAGCGGCTCGATGCCTGACCGGGACGGGAAACGGCTGGGCCCTGTCACGCATCGAGCACGCTCGATGCGGACCGACATCACGACCACGTGGTCGCCAGAGGGGCCCGGTCCGCAGAACCAGACTATGCGGCCGCCCGACGGGCGGCAACGCGACAAACTGTCAGCCGCGGCTCAGTAGAGCAGGAAGCGACGCCGCGCCTCCTCCCACGCCTGCTCGTCCGGCCGGGCGAGAGCCTCCAGATCCTCCGGAGCCGCCGCCCCGTCGTCCACCCAGTCGCGCAGCCCCGACCCGCCGTTGATCACGTCGATGGCGAGGCGGTCGAACACATATTCGTACGGGAAGTCCCGCCACAGCGGGTAGTCCGGATGCAGCCGCCGGATCGCCTTGAAGGCCAGCGCCTGCAGCCGCCACGGCCGGAAGGCGGCGTGGTCGTAGGCCGGGTCCTCGACGTGGATCTGGACTCCGGCGCACAGCTGGCCGACGTGCTTGTGAAAGGTCGGCTGGAACCACAGGTCGCGCAGGCGGCAGCCCTCCAGCCACTGCGGCGCCAGCGCCTGCATCTCCGCGATCACCGCCCGGGCGTCGAGGTCGGGCGCGCCGAACAGCTCCAGCGGCCGGGTGGTGCCCCGACCCTCGGACAAGGTGGTCCCCTCCAGCATGACCGTCCCCGCGTAGGCCCGCGCCATCGACAGGTTCGGCGCGTTCGGGCTGGGGTTGATCCAGCTCCGCTCCCCCAGCGGCCAGCCGAAACCCGGAGCCTCATCCGGCGCCCAGCCCTGCATCCCGACCACCTGGTACTCCAGGTCGAGGTTGTGCTGGTCGATGAACCAGCGCCCCATCTCGCCCAGCGTCATGCCGTGCCGCATCGGCATCGGCCCGGCGCCGACGAAGCTCTCGTATCCGGCCCGCAACGTCAGCCCTTCGACCGGCCGCCCCGCCGGATTGGGTCGGTCCAGCACCCACACCGCCTTGCCGTGCTTCGCCGCCGCCTCGAGCACATAGAGCAGCGTCGTCACGAAGGTGTAGATGCGGCAGCCGAGGTCCTGCAGGTCGACCAGCAGGACGTCGAAGGTCTCCATCGAAGCGTCGGTCGGCCGTCGCACCTCACCGTAGAGGCTGAACACCGGGATGCCGAGCCGGGCGTCGGTCTCGTCCGGGCTCTCCATCATGTTGTCCTGCAGGTCGCCCCGCATGCCGTGCTGCGGCCCGAAGGCGGCGGTCAGGGTGATGTCCGGATGCGCCGCCAGCGCGTCCAGCGAATGGGTCAGGTCCGCCGTGACCGACGCCGGATGTCCCAGCAGCGCCACGCGGCGCCCCCGCAACGCCTTCGACACCGCGGGCTCGGTCAGCAGGCGGTCGATGCCGAACTTCATGAAGCCTCCGGCGCCGGCAGCTCCAGCGCGAACGAGTCGGGATGATGGAAGTCCGGCTTACCCGGAGCATGGGCCAGGGCCCAGTAGGAGATACGGCCGTCCAGATCCTCCACAACGGCGGACAACCCCACGCGCCACGGTACGGCGTCGCAGCCCAGCACGCGGTCCAGGTCGAAGGTGGCGGCGCAAACGAGGCTGCGATCGTCCCTCGTCCGCTCAGGGTCGCGCATTTCCACGCCGGGGTGGGCGTACATGCCTTCCCGATAGGCGGTGAACTCATACGCGTCCCAACGTCCCTCCGGCGACAGATTGAGCTCGCAATACCCCCCGCCCTCCTTTGCGACGAAGGCCTCGAAACAGGTGGTCCGCCAAAGCTCTCTGGCGCGCGAGGGCCTGACCCTTTCCGGCACGCGTATCCCGGAGATGTCGCCAGCGACCCGAAAGCGAAGCGAGAGTCCCGGAATCCTCGGCCGCAGGACCTCGACCGCGATGGTCACGGGGGGGCCGGGCGTTTCGGGGTGCGGCGTGAGGGTGACCAGCATGCCCCACCGATAGCGCGACCTTGACGTCGGTCAACGCCGACCGTACCCGGACGCCATGTTCGCCCGCGCCACCCGCATCGGCCTCTACTATCGCCCCTCGTACTGAACGAGCGGCCGCGAACCCCTGCGCCGCACCCGCCGGCGCCGAACTCACCTGACGGCCGCCGGCTTCCCTGCTAACGGAGCCGCCATGAGCGACCAGCCCTTCAAGTCCGAGTTCCTCCGCACGCTCGAGGCGCGCGGCTACATCCACCAGATCACCCACCCGGCCGAGCTCGACGAGGCCGCCGCCGCGGGCGTGGTCACCGGCTACATCGGCTTCGACGCCACCGCGCCCTCGCTGCACGTCGGCAGCCTGATCCAGATCATGATGCTGCGCCGCCTGCAGCAGGCCGGGCATAAACCCATCGTCCTGATGGGCGGCGGCACCACCAAGGTCGGCGACCCGACGGGCAAGGACGCCTCGCGCCCCCAGCTGACCGACGCGACCATCGCCGCCAACATCGCCTCGATCCGCACCGTGTTCGAGAAGTTCCTGACCTTCGGCGACGGACCGACCGACGCGATCATGGTCGACAACGACGACTGGCTGTCCACCTTCGGCTACATCCAGTTCCTGCGCGACTTCGGCACGCACTTCACCGTCAACCGGATGCTGGCCTTCGACTCGGTCAAGCTGCGGCTGGAACGCGAGCAGCCGATGACCTTCCTCGAGTTCAACTACATGCTGATGCAGTCGGTGGACTTCCTGGAACTGAACCGCCGCTTCGGCTGCACGCTGCAGATGGGCGGCTCGGACCAGTGGGGGAACATCACCTCCGGCGTCGATCTGGTCCGCCGTGTCGACCACAAGGCCGCCTTCGGCCTGACCACGCCCCTGCTGACCACCGCCTCGGGCGGCAAGATGGGCAAGACCGCCCAGGGCGCGGTCTGGCTCAACGCCGACCAGCTGAGCCCCTACGACTACTGGCAGTTCTGGCGCAACGTCGACGACGCCGACGTCGGCCGCTTCCTGCGCCTGTTCACCGACCTGCCGCTGGACGAGGTGGCGCGGCTGGAGGCGCTCGAGGGCGCCGCGATCAACGACGCCAAGAAGGCGCTGGCCGACGCCGCGACCACCATGCTGCACGGCGCCGGTGCCGCCGCCCACGCCCGCGGCGCCGCCGAGGCCGCCTTCGAGCAAGGCCGCCTGTCGGCCGATCTGCCCACGGTGGAGCTGCCGCGCGACGAGGTTGTCGGCGCCATGCTGGCGGCCGTGGCGACCAAGGCCGGCCTGACCGCGTCCAACGGCGAGGCCCGCCGCTTGGCCCAGGGGGGCGGCTTGCGCCTGAACGACCAGGCCGTCGGCGATGGCGCCCGGCTGGTCGAGGCCTCTGACCTGACCGCCGACGGCGTGCTCAAACTCGCCGCCGGCAAGAAGAAGATCGTCCTCGTCCGTCCTGTGTGAGAGAGCTCATGACCGAGATCACCGAAGGCGCGAAGGCTCCGGCCTTCGACATGGAGACGGCCGGCGGCGGCCGCGTCTCGTCGGCGTCCCTCGCCGGCCGGCCCTACGTCCTCTACTTCTATCCCAAGGCCGACACGCCCGGCTGCACCACCGAGGGCCGGGACTTCTCCGCGTTGATCGGAGAGTTCGAAGCGGCGGGCGCGACCGTGATCGGCGTCTCGCGTGATCCGGTGAAGAAGCTCGACCGCTTCCGCGACAAGCACGACCTGACGGTCGTCCTCGCCTCGGACGAGCCCGGCGACGTCACGGCGTCCTGGGGCGTGTGGGGCGAGAAGAAGCTGTACGGCCGCACCTACATGGGGGTCGAACGGGCCACCTTCCTCGTCGACGGCGAGGGCCTGGTCCGCCGCGCCTGGCGCAAGGTCTCGGTCAAGGGCCACGCCGCGGAAGTGCTCGCGGCCCTCAGGTCGCTCTGATCCCTGAGCGAATCTGGTCTTGTTCCGGTGACGCGAGTCTTTCGCCAGATTCGCGTCTGCAACTGACAGGCGAAGTTTCGACCCGAATACCGGCCGAATTCCCGCGAATGCCGGCGAGGATGGTTAACAAGTCGTGAAGAGACTTGTCCCCAAGCGCTGCCGTGGCCCATAAAGCCGGCCGAACGTGGGGGCGTTGCGTTATGGCCGAACCGGAGAGGACACGAAGACCTTCTCTGATCGGGCGGTGGTTTCCGGTCCGGTACGTGTATCTGCGCGACGGCGACGAGGTCCGCGCCTGGGCGCTGACGCCGGCGCGGCAACTGATGGCGGCGACCGCCGCTGTGCTGCTGGGCGCCTGGTTTCTCGTGGCGTCCGGCGGCTTCCTGTACGATCTGGTGCTCCAGAACCAGGCGGACCGTGCGGTGGCCCGGACCCGGGCGGAGGCGGAACGTCTGAACGCGGATCTGCAGGCCCGGCTGGACAGCGCCGTGGTCCGCATGAGCGCCACCACCGGCTCGCTTGACCAGATGGCCGCCATGGTCGAGCGGCGCCACGCCGCCCTGACCCAGGTGATGAGCCTGTTCCGCGGCGTCGACGGGGCCGAAACCCTGCTGGCTCCCTCGCCCGCGCCGGATCCGGCCCGCAGCACCCCGGTGCAGCGCATAGTGGCCGTTCGCATGGACCAGGAGCGCCTGATCGCCCGCGCCGAGGATGTCGCCCGCACCCGCGCCGAGCGCCTGCGCCTGGCCTTTCGCCTCGCCGGTCTCAACCCGGCCGCCTATGCGCCGCGCGACACGGCCCTGGGCGGCCCGCTGGTCGAGGCCCGCGATCCGCACGCCCTGGGCGTGGTCCTCGACGTGGACGAGGCCTTCGCCGTCCGCATCCGCAATGCGGCCGACAATCTGAACGACATGCGCCGGCTCGCCGACGCCGCCGAGGGCCTGCCCTTCCGCCGGCCGACCCAGTCCCGCACCACCTCCGGCTTCGGGGTTCGCTTCGATCCGTTCAACGGCCGCCCCGCGGTGCACCAGGGCCAGGACTTCGCCGGGCCGCTCAACACGCCGATCTACGCCACTGCGCCGGGCGTGGTCTCCTACGTCGGGCCCCGTTCAGGCTATGGAAACGTGGTCGAGATAGACCATGGGCGAGGCTTCAAGACGCGTTTCGCCCATCTCAACTCCATGATCGTCCGCGCCGGCCAGCGGGTCGCCCTCGGTCAGCGCATCGGCGGCATGGGAACCACAGGACGCTCCACCGGCGTCCATCTGCACTACGAGGTGTGGATGGACGGCCGCCCGCAGAACCCCGCCCGATTCATGAGAGCCGGAGACCAACTTGTTCAACAAGACTAAATCCCCCGCCCCGCAGCCGCAGCAGCCGCGCGCCGCCTCCGGTTCGGCCATCCCGCCCCTGCCGGACCTGCCGGCGCCGGGCGCGGCCCCCGCGGCCCGCGCCCCGTCCCCGGCTCCGGCCAGCTCCCGCGGCCTGTCGACCCTGTCCTCGGACCTCCAGTTCGAAGGCAACATCTCCGGCGGCGGCGACCTCCAGATCGACGGCGCCATCAAGGGCGACGTCCGCGTCGGCCGCCTGATCGTCGGCGAGACCGGCGCGGTCGAGGGCGGCGTCTCGGCCGACTATGTCGAGGTCCGCGGCCGCATCGTCGGCAATGTCTCGGGCAAGCAGGTCAAGCTGATCGCCACCGCCTACGTCGACGGCGACATCACCGCCGAGCAGCTGTCGATCGACATCGGCGCCTATTTCCAGGGCCGGGTGCTGCAGGGCCGCCGCGAGGCTCCGCCCGCCGCCCGACCGGCTGCGGCCCAGCCCTCGACTCCGGCCGCCAGCGCCACCCCGCCGCACGGGGACGATCGCCCGCAGGTCATCGACATGAAGCCCGGCGCCGCCTGATCCGCCCGATCCTGAAGAACAAAGGCCCCGGGGTGATCCCGGGGCCTTTTTCATTCCGCCGTGGAGCCGCGGGTCTCGCCGACGCGGGCGGCCAGCGCCGCCCCCATGAACTGGTCCAGGTCGCCGTCGAGAACGCCCTGGGTGTCCGAGGTCTCGACGTTGGTGCGCAGGTCCTTGACCATCTGGTACGGCTGCAGGACGTAGCTGCGGATCTGGTGTCCCCAGCCGATGTCGGTTTTTGCGTCGGCCAGCGCCTGGGCCGCCGCCTCGCGCTTCTGCAGCTCCAGCTCGTACAGCCGGGCGCGCAGCATCTTCCACGCCTGCTCGCGGTTCTGGTGCTGCGACCGTCCCGCCTGGCAGGCCACCACCGTGTTGGTCGGCACGTGGGTCAGGCGCACGGCCGAGTCGGTCTTGTTGATGTGCTGCCCGCCGGCCCCGGAGGCCCGGTAGGTGTCGGTGCGCACGTCGGCCGGATTGATGTCGATCTCGATGGCGTCGTCGACCACCGGCGAAACCCCGATCGAGGCGAACGAGGTGTGCCGCTTGGCCGCGGCGTCATAGGGGCTGATGCGCACCAGCCGGTGCACGCCCGATTCCGACTTCAGCCAGCCGTAGGCGTTGGGCCCCTTGATCTGGATCGTGGCCGACTTGATGCCCGCCTGTTCGCCGGCTTCCTCGGCCTCGACCTCGACCTCGTAGCCGTGGGCGCGGGCCCAGCGGGTGTACATGCGCAGGAGCATGCCGGCCCAGTCGTTCGACTCCGTGCCGCCGGCGCCCGAGTTCACTTCAAGGTAGGCGTCGTTGCCGTCGGCCTCGCCGGACAGCAGCGCCTCCAGCTCGGCCCGGGCGGCCCGCTCCTTGATCGCCTTCAGATCGGCGCGGGCGCTCTCCAGCGCCGCCTCGTCGCCCTCCTCGTCGGCCATCTCGGCCAGCATGATCCCGTCCTCGAGACCCTGCTCCATCTCGCGGACGGCGTTGACCTGCGCCTCCAGCCGCGAGCGATCGCGGCTCACGGCCTGGGCCTCGTCGGGCCTGTCCCAGAGGGTCGGGTCCTCGACCCGGGCGTTCAGCTCGTCCAGCTTCCTGAGTGCGGCATCCCAGTCAAAGACGCCTCCTGAGCAGAGCGATGCTCTGCTCGATGTCGGCCTTCATGGCCTCGACATCCGGTCTCATCGCAAACTCCTGCGACAACAAAAGGGAACGGCGCGCCGTTCTCGGGCGCGCCGTGGTGACCCCTAACTAGGGCCTCAGTAGAGTCCGCTCAAGTCCTCCGCCGGCTCCTTCTTGGGCGGCGGCGGGGTGGCCGGCGGGGCCGGAGCGTCCGAAGGCGTCTGGCCGGCCGCCGCCTCCTGCTCGCGCCGGATCACGTCGTAGTAGTTCTGCGGTCCGGTCGGCTGCGGCGGCGGCGCGGGCCGCTCCTCCTCCCGGCGACGCTCGGTGCCGGGGCGGAAGGCCTCCTCGATGCCGTTGACGGTGCGGAACACCGCATTGGCCGGCCGCACGAACGGACGCGCCGGGCGCTCCCGCAGGGCCACCTGCATGAAGTCGATGAACACCGGCACCGCCGTCGCCGCCCCTGCCTCGCCGGAGCCCAGCGAGCGGTTGTCGTCGAAGCCGATGAAGACGCCCACGACGATGTCGGACGAGAAACCGACGAACCAGGCCGAACGGTACTCGTTCGTCGTCCCGGTCTTGCCGCCGACCCACTGGCCGAGGCTGCGGGCGCGCACCGCGGTGCCGCGCTGCACCACGCCCTCCAGCATCGAGCTGATCTGGTAGGCGGTGATCGGGTCGATCACCTGCTCGCCGCGCGGCTCCAGCCGCGGCGACTCCTGGCCGGTGAACGGCCGGCCGCAATCGCGGCAACGGCGCTCGTCGGCGCGGAAGATGGTTTCGCCGTCGCGGTCCTGCACCAGCTCGATCAGATAGGGATCGATGCGCCGGCCGCCGTTGACGAAGGCGGCGTAGGCGGCGGTCAGATCATAGGGCGTGGTTTCGCCGGCCCCCAAAGACACCGACAGATTCGGCTGGAGCGTGTCCGACACGCCCATCTTCTTCGACAGGTCGACGATGTTGCGCATGCCCACCGCCTGGGCGAGGCGCACGGTCATCACGTTTCGGGACAGCTCCAGCCCCCGGCGCAGCGTCTGCGGGCCGTAGTACTGTCGGCTGTAGTTCTCGGGGCTCCAGCGCGTGCCGTTCGGGCCGCCGGCGAAGCTGATCGGGGCGTCGAGCACGATCGACGCGGGCGTGTAGTCGCCCTCCAGCGCGGTCGCATAGACGAACGGCTTGAAGGCCGAGCCGGGCTGACGCCGGGCCTGGGTCGCGCGATTGAAGCTGGACAGGGCGTAGGAGTAGCCGCCGACCATGGCCAGCACGCGGCCGGAATAGGGTTCGATCGCCACCAGGGCGCCGTTCACCTGGGGCACCTGCTTGAGGGCGAACTGGCCGTTGCGCGGCTCCACGAAGACCAGGTCGCCGCGGCGCAGCTGACGGTTGGCGTTGGCCCAGGCGGCGTCGTCGGCCAGCAGCGTTCCCGTCCGGTCGCTGCGCGCCGTTCGCACCCGGACGGTGTTACCGGACACGCTCTCCACCGCCGCCGCCTCCCAGGCCCGGCGTTCGGGCGGGACGGTCTGCTTCAGCGCCTCTTCCTGCCAGCCCTCCGCGAAGTCCGTCGTGCCCCAGGGCCCCCGCCAGCCGTGGCGGCGATCGTAGTCCTCGAGCCCGCGCATCAGCGCATTGCGGGCTGCGGACTGGAGCTGCGGATCGAGCGTGGTCCTCAGATAGTAGCCGCCGCGGTTGACCTCCTCCGCGCCGAACTGCTGGATCGCCCGCCGGCGCGCCTCCTCCACGAAGAAGTCGGCGTCGCGGTACTGGGCGCGGCGGGGCGCGTCCTGGGTGACCAGCGGCCGGGCGCGCGCCTCGGCATAGCTGGCCTCGGTCAGGAAATTGCTCTCCCGCATCTCCCGCAGCACCCAGTTGCGGCGCTCCAGGGCCCGCTGCGGATGGCGCTTCGGGTGGTAGTTGTTGGGGCCCTTCGGCAGGGCGGCGAGATAGGCGGCCTCGTCCGGCGTCAGCTGGTCCAGCGACTTGCCGAAATAGTTGAAGGCGGCCGCCGCCACCCCGTACGAGCGGTAGCCGAGGAAGATCTCGTTCAGATACAGTTCGAGGATCTGCTGCTTCGACAGGGTCGCCTCGAGGCGGTTGGCGAGAATCGCCTCCTTCACCTTGCGATTGATGCTGGTCTCGCTGGTCAGCAGGACGTTCTTCGCCACCTGCTGGGTGATGGTCGAGCCGCCCTCGAGCCGCCGCCCCGTCGCGGCGTTGAAGACGTTCTTGAACATCGCCCGCCCCAGGCCGGAAACGTCGACGCCGCCGTGATTGAAGAAGTTGCGGTCCTCGGCCGCGAGGAACGCCTGGATCACCGGCAGCGGAATCTGCTCGTAGGGCACATAGATGCGCCGCTCGTCCGAGAACTCGCCGATCAGGGTTCCGTCCCCGGCGTAGACGCGGGTGGCGGTGGCGGGCCGGTAGTCGGCCAGGTCGGTGGCGTCCGGCAGGTCGTGGAACAGCCAGGCGGCGTAGATCGTCACGATCAGGCCGGCGAGGGTGATGCACCCCAGAAGGGCGACGCCGGCCAGAACGAACCAGCGTTCCGGGATTCTGGCCTGGATATCCTGCAAACGGAGCATGAAAGCCGTTTAGCCCGCGTCGGGGGCCTCCGCCAGAGCCGCCGGAGAGGCGCCTGCGCGGCGCTCCAGCTCCTGTCGCGCGGCGGCCACGACGGCGGCATCCATATCGACCTGCGCCGCCATCCAGCGCAGGTAGTCGTCCGGCGGCTCGGCCCATGACCGGCCGCGATGCTTGCCGAAGGGGATCCGGTCCAGCCGCCGCGGCTGGCGGGTCCATTCGATCATCTGCTCGACCGAGGCCTCGGCCAGAAGCTCGATCAGCAGGTGGGCGGTGACCCAGGCGTCGGGACCGGCGCGGTGGGCCGGGTTGGCGAGAGCCCGGTCCAGCTGCAGCCCGCGCCAGTAGCGGAGCACCTGGTTCGAGTGCCCGGGCGCCTGCGGCCAGACCGCCTTGGCCGAGCGCACCGTGCATATCCACGGCAGCCCGCCCGTGGCGGTGTCGGCGATGAAGGCCCGCTCGAACTGGGCGTTGTGGGCCACCATCACGTCGGCGGGGTCGGCGAACATGGCGCGCAGGGCGTACTCGTCGCAGTGCGGATCGGCGTCGCAGAAGTCCTCGGGCGTCAGGTGGTGCACGGCCATGGCGTGGACCGAGATCTCGCCGCGCGGCCGGAACAGGCGCGACACCGGAGGCAGGGCGCGCCAGCCGGCGCCCTCGCGCACCACATCCACGAAGCCGACCTCGATGATCTCCGAGGTCCGGTCTCCGCCGGTGGTTTCCAGATCGACGACGCGAAGGCGCATGGACGTCAGATAGGCGTTTCAGGCGCCGGACGCATCCGCGGCCGTCGTCGCACAGGTCAGGGCTGGCCGGAGGCCGTCCGGGCCGACGCCATCTGCAGGCCGGCGGCGGGGGCGTCGAAATATCGGTCGATCCCTTCGGCCACGGCTCGCATCAGCCGGCGGCGCGCGCGGCTGTCGCCGAGCAGGCGCTCGTCCTCGGGATTGGTGATGAAGCCCATCTCCAGCAGCACCGCCGGCACGTCGGGCGCCAGAAGGACGGCCAGGCCGGCGTCGCGGTGGCTGCGGCGCAGCAGCGGATGGTCGGCCTCCTCGAGCTCGCCCAGCAGGGTGCGGGCCAGTCGGGCGGAGCGGTTCTGGGTGGCGCGCTGGGTCATGTCCAGCAGGATGCGGTCCACCGAGGCGTCGCGTCCCGGCAGGTTCAGGCTGCGCTGCCAGTTCTCGCCGCGGGTGAACTCGCGCACGGCCCGGCCGGCGCCCTGTTCGGACAGGGTGTAGACGCTGGCGCCCCGCGTCGCCGGATCGGCGCCGGCGTCGGCGTGCAGCGAGATGAACAGGTCGGCCCCGGCCTGCCGGGCGATGGCCACCCGCCGGTTGAGGCCCACGTAGACGTCCCCGTCGCGGGTCAGCCGCACCCGGTACCGGCCCGACCGCTCCAGTTCCTGCTTCAGCGTGCGGGCGGCGGCCAGGGTGATCTCGCTCTCGTTGACGCTAGCGCCGCGAGCGCCCGGATCGCGCCCGCCGTGGCCGGCGTCGATATAGATCAGCGGGCGCTCGACGGGCCGTGCGGGCCGCTCCACCGGCCCGGGGCGGCTCGGCGTCCGTCCGGTGGCCTTGAGGTCCACGACATAGCGGTAGTGGTCGACGCCGTCCCCCGGCGCCAGCAGGAAGCGGCGTTCGATCTCGGCCGAGGTCGCGAGGTCCAGCTCCAGCCGCGCCGACGCGCCTGTTCCGGCGACGCGGTAGCCGCGAACCAGCCCCCGACCGCTGCCGGACAGCCGTTCCGACGGCGCCACGCCGGACAGGGCGAGCACCAGCCGACCGTCCGAACCGGGCTGAAGCACCTGGCCGCGAGAGGTGCGGTCGAGATCGACGACGACCCGGGTGCGCTCGGCGTCGCCGCCAAACCGGACGCGCAGCACCTCGCCCGACGCGCCCGACGCCAGGCCGCGCCCGGCCGCAAAGACCGCCACGCAGAACACGACGAACGCCAGCGCGATCGTGATCTGATCGCGCACGCTCCACTGCGACGGCTTCAAACGCGACAAACCGAACATTCGCCCGGAACCCACCTTATGCATTGCGGGCATTTTGCCAGAACGTCCTCGCCAACGGGTTAAGGCGAACGCGCCTTTCATTTCGCGTCTGCGATGACTATGCTCCATTCGCTCGCGAACGATCGCGTCCTTCCTGCCTTGGCGGAAACCGGACGCGCCCTCCTCGCGGCGATGCTTTCACTGATCCGAGGATCGGCCGGCCGCCTTGGCGCCGACGATTCGACGACCGGGCCCGGAGCGCCGCTTCACAGCGCGCGGCAGGCCCAGGACCGACTGAACCCGATGGGCGTAACCGCCAGCCTCACTCTCCGGTCCGATCCGACCGACACCGCCCGCGGCGCCTGCCGCGGGGACGAGGCTGCGCGAAACCGCGCCCCCACCCCCATTCGGCGAGCCGCCCCGCCCGTCAGCCGCGCGCTGACTGGCCTGGCCCGAGCGCGCCAGAGAGAGACCCTTCATGTCAAAGACCATGTTGATCGACGCCGCCCACGCGGAGGAAACCCGCGTTGCGATCGTCGAGGGCCGTCAGGTCGAGGAATACGACTTTGAATCCCGCGCGAAGCGCCAGCTTCGCGGCAACATCTATCTCGCCAAGGTCACGCGGGTAGAACCCAGCCTGCAGGCCGCCTTCGTCGAGTACGGCGGCAACCGCCACGGCTTCCTGGCCTTCAACGAGATCCACCCGGACTACTACCAGATCCCGGTCGCCGACCGCGAAGCCATCATGGCCGAGGCGTCCAGCGACGAGGACGCCGAGGATGATCTGGGCCGCGAGAGCGCCGACGAGGAGCACGAGGGCGGCCTCGCCGACGAGGAGCGCCTGAAGCGCCGCCTGATGCGGCGCTACAAGATCCAGGACGTCATCAAGCGCCGGCAGATCCTGCTGGTCCAGGTCGTCAAGGACGAGCGCGGCGGCAAGGGCGCGGCCCTGACCACCTGGCTGTCGCTGGCAGGCCGCTACTGCGTGCTGATGCCCAACACCGGCAAGGGCGGCGGCATCTCCCGCAAGATCACAAACGCCGCCGACCGCAAGCGCCTGAAGGCCGCGGCGGCCGCGCTGGACGTGCCGCAGGGCATGGGACTGATCATCCGCACGGCGGGCGCCAAGCGCACCAAGGCCGAGATCAAGCGCGACTACGAATACCTGCTGCGCCTGTGGGAGACGATCCGCGAGACGACGCTCCGCTCCAACGCCCCGGCGCTGATCTACGAGGAGGAGAACCTCGTCCGCCGCGCCGTGCGTGACATGTTCGACAAGGACTTCGACGGCATCCAGGTCGAGGGCGTCGAGGGCTTCAAGGAAGCGCGCGACTTCATGCGCGTGCTGATGCCGTCGCAGGCGAAGAAGATCCACCTCTACCAGGGCTCGCGGCCGCTGTTCGCCTCGAACGGCATCGAGGAGATGCTGGCCCAGATCCACCAGCCGACCGTGCCGCTGAAGTCGGGCGGCTACCTGGTCATCAACCAGACCGAGGCGCTGGTCGCCATCGACGTCAACTCGGGTCGCGCCACCAAGGAGCGCAACGTCGAGCAGACCGCCTTCAAGACCAACATGGAGGCCGCGGTCGAGGCGGCCCGCCAGCTGCGCCTGCGCGACCTCGCCGGCCTGATCGTCATCGACTTCATCGACATGGAGGAGTCGAAGAACAACCGGGCGGTCGAGAAGGCGCTCAAGGACGCGCTGGCCAAGGACCGCGCCCGCATCCAGATGGGCAAGATCTCCGGGTTCGGCCTGATGGAGATCAGCCGTCAGCGCCGTCGTCTCGGCGTGATCGAGGGCGCTACCGAGATCTGCCCGCACTGCCAGGGCGCCGGCCGCATCCGCTCCGCCGAGAGCGCGGCCCTGATGACCCTGCGCGCGGTCGACATCGAGGCCGGCAGGAACGGCGCCGGCACGATTCACCTGCGGGTCTGCACCGCCGTCGGCCTCTACATCCTCAACCACAAGCGCGACTACCTGCAGCGCCTGCTGGCCCAGCGCGGCCTGAACGTGGTCGTGCTGATCGACGACACCCTTGGCCAGGGCGAGCACGCCATCGAGCGGACCGAGACCAACGAGGACTTCACCCCGCCGGAAGCGTCCGAGGCCTGGGTGGACCTCGAGGACGACTTCGACGCCAGCGCCTGGGAGGACGAGGAGGAAGAGGAGGACGAGGACCTCTTCCTTGAGGACGAGGACGAAACCGCGGGCGAGGAGCTCGAGGGCGAACCGCGCGAGCGTGTCGAAGGCGAAGGCCGCCGGCGTCGCCGTCGCGGCGGACGTCGTGGCGAGGGCGAGGCCGTCGAGGCCGCTCCCGTCGCCGCCGAGGAGGACGACTCCGAGGGCGGACGCCGCCGTCGTCGGGGCCGCCGCGGCGGTCGCCGCATGCGCGAGGACGGCGAACGCGACGCCTTCTTCTGGGTCCGTGGCCGCACGCCGTCGCTCGACGATCCCTATGTCTGGTTCGACCCGATCAATCCCGAGCGTCCGCAGCCGCGCGCCGAGGCCGCGACCGACGCCGCGGAGGCCGCCGGCGCGCCCGCTCCCGAGCGGATCGAGGGCGAGACCGCCGGCGAGCGCAACGGCCGCTCGCGGCGCCGGCGCGGCCGGGGTCGCGGTCGCGACCGCGGCCTCGACGCCGCCCCGACCGCCGAAGCCGGCGAAACCATCGAGGCTGCGGCCGAACCGGCCGTGAGCGACGCGGACGCCGCGCCGGTCGAGGAGGCCCCGGCCCTGATCGAACAGCCCAAGCGTCGCCGGGTGCGCCGCAAGGTCGCCGCCGACCTCGCCGGCGAGGCGCCGGTCGTCGCGGAGGAGGTCGTCGAGGCCGAGGCCCCGTCCGTGGCCGAACCGGCCGCGGTCGAGGAACCCGCCCCCGCCGTCCCCGAGCCCCGGCCGCTGCCGGAGCCGACGGAGGACGTCGTCGAGGCGGCTCCGGCCCTGCCGGAGGTCGACGTCGCGGCCCTGATCTCGGAAGACCCCAACCAGATCGTCGCGCCGCCGGATAAGCCGAGGCGCGGATGGTGGCGCCGCTGAAAGGCCGTGATTAGATTGTGAGGATCACGACGGGCGGGGGCGTCCGAGGCCTGGAGGAGTTCGCCATGTCATGGCTGTCCCGAAACGCCGCCCGCCTGATCGGCGCCGCGTCCGCCGCCGGGCTCGTCCTGGCGTCGGCCGCGCCCGCCGCGGCCCAGAGCGTCATCCGTGACACCGAGATCGAGGGGATCATCCACGAGTGGTCCGCGCCGGTGTTCTCGGCCATGGGGCTCGAACCGTCCGAGGTCGAGATCCTTCTGATCAACGACGAGGAGCTCAACGCCTTCGCCACCCGCGGGCGGATCATGGGCCTGAACACCGGGCTCATCCTGCGCACGGACAGTCCCAACGAGCTCCTGGGTGTCGTGGCCCACGAGGCCGGGCACATCCGCAACCGGCACACCCTGCGCGACGGGGCCCAGAACGCCGGCATGCAGCCCCTGCTGATGACCATGGCGCTGGGCGCCCTGGCCATCGCGGCCGGCGCGCCCGACGCCGGCGCCGTGCTGCTGGGCAACAGCCAGTATTTCGGCACCCTGAGCGCCTTGCGCTACATGACCCACCAGGAGGGCGAGGCCGACAACACCGGGGCCCGCGCCTTGGAGGCCGCCGGCGAATCCGGCCGCGGCCTGGTCACCTTCTTCGAGAATTTCCGCTCGCAGGAAGTCTTCTCCGACGCCCGGCGCTATCCCTATTTCCGCAGCCACCCGCTGTCGTCGCAGCGCATCGAGAACCTGCGCCGCTTCGTCGCTGAACAGCCCAGCTATTCGAAGACCGACAGCCCGGAGCGGATGGCCCAGCACGCGCTGGTCCTGGCCAAGATCCACGCCTTCATGGACGCGCCGAACACCACCCTGCGGGCCTGGCCCGAGAGCGACGCCTCCCTCCCCGCCCGTTACGCCCGCGCCATCGCCTGGTACCGGGACGGCCAGACCGAACGCGCGCTGGCGGCGGTGGACGCCCTGCTCGCCGAACAGCCGGACAACGCCTTCTTCTGGGAGCTGCGCGGCCAGATCCTGTTCGAGGAGGGTCGCCCGGCCGAAGCCATCGATGCCCACCAGAAATCCGTCGACCTGATGCCGGACGCGCCCCTGCTGCGCATCAACCTGGCCCACGCCATGATCGAAACCCAGGATCCGGACAGGCTGGCCGGCGCGGTCGACCACCTGAAGCGCGCGGCGGCGCTCGAGCGCGACAACACCATGGCCTGGCGGCTGCTGTCGCAGGCCTACGCCAGCCAGGGCAAGGAGGGCGAGGCGCGTCTGGCCTCGGCCGAGATGTACTTCGCCATGGGCGCGGAGGAGCAGGCCACCCAGTTCGCGCTTCGGGCGCGGGACATGCTCCGGCCAGGCACCGCCGAGTACACGCGCGCCATGGACATCGTCTTCGCCTCCGGCGCCACACAGGAAGACGTCGACGCCCTCGACCGTCGCAACAGCCGCAACCGACCCGTCGTCGTGCCCGCCTCCGGCTGAACCAGGGAACAACCGATCGCATGACCGAAGCGCCTGAAACGACGCCCTCGCCGCCGCGCGCGCGCCGCCTGTTCACCGCCGAACGCGGCGTCGTCGCGGCGGTGGCCATGTCGGCCCTCGCCCTGGCGCTCGCCGTGGTTCCGTACGCCACGGGCGGCGGCGGGTTCGACCAGAAGGTGCGGGCGTATCTGCTCGAACATCCCGAAATCCTGCAGGAAATGAGCGCGGCGCTGCAGGCGAACCAGGACAACGCCCTGGCCGACGCCATCAATCAGCGCGCCGCCGCCAACCCCGGCCTGCTCGCCGTCGACGCCGACGACCCCGCCTTCGGCCCGGCCGACGCGAAGGTCACGGTGATCGAGTTCTTCGACTTCCGCTGCCCCGGCTGCAAGGCCACCGCGCCCGAGGTGCTGCGCCTGATGCAGGCTCATCCCGACGTGCGCTTCGTGTTCAAGGACTGGCCGATCCTCGACCGGGGCACGGAGGTGACCTCTCACTACGCCGCCCGCGCGGCGAACGCGGCTCACCGCCAGGGCAAGTACCTCCCGGTGTTCCGCGACCTGATGGCCGAGCCGGCGCTCGATCCGGCAGCCGTCGACCGCATCCTCGCGGCGAACGGCGTCTCGCTGCCGGAGGCCGAGGCGACCATGCAGAGCGTCGGCGTCGCACGGCACCTGACCGAGATCCAGGCCGCCGCCCAGACCCTCGGCCTGGTCGGCACCCCGACCTTCTTCATCAACGGCCGCGCCAGCCCCAGCATCCAGCCGGCCGACATCGACCGCGCCATCCGCGAGGCCAAGGCGCGCGGCTGACCGTCAGCCGCAGTCGACGCCTTCGATGATTCCGGTCGTCTGGTCGAAGCGGACGTTCAGCCGGTCCGGCCGGTAGTCGCGGGTCGTCGGACAGGTGGTGCAGACGATGCGGACGTTGGCGTCCCGCGGGAAGGTGACCGCCCCGACATGGGAGCCGATCAGCGAACGGGCCCCCTCGGCGTCGCAGCGCCCCGGCTCGCCCGTCGGGCCCGTCCCGGGACCCGTCGGGCTCGGCGCGCACGCCGCGAGAAGCAACGCGCCCGCCGCGGGAATCGCCCGGCGGCTCATCCGCACTCGACCCGACGGATCACGCCGGTCGCCTCGTCGTAGAAGATGTTCAGCCGGTTCGGATTGTAGTCCATCGTCACCGGACAGGTGGTGCACGCCACCCGCCAGGTCTGGCCGGCCGGCGTTGAAGGGATCTCCGAACGGTTGCGACCGATCAGGTAGCGATACTGGTCGGCCCGGCACTGGGTCGGGGCTCCGTCCGACGGGTTCGACGGTCCCGGATCGACGGGGGCCGCGCAGCCGGCCATCAGACCGGCGGCGGCCAGGCTCAGCATCAGCATTCTCATGGCAGGGCTCCTTGGCGGGTCAGCCGCAGCGGACCTGTTCGACGACGTCGGTCTGCGCGTTGAAGAAGATGTTCAGCCGGTAGGGCGAGAAGTCCTCGGTGATCGGACAGGTGGTGCAGGTGACCCGGCGGTTCACCACGTTCACCGGAACGGGGATCTCGGTCTTCGGTTTCCCGACCAGCCACTGCAACTCGCCCGCCCGGCAGAGATCCGTGGTGGAATCCTGCGGCACACGGCTGCCGACCGGCGCCAGGCTCACCTGGGCCCGCTCCACCGCGCGGGGAGTCGGCGCATCGGAAGCCGGGCTGGCGCAGCCGGCCAGCGCCGTCAGCGCGATCAGGCCGCCTTTTCCCAGCGCCCTTCCGGCGACTGCCGCCAGTAGGCCAGGTTCGCCCCTTCCTGCTTCAGCACCTTCCACCGCTCCCGGGCGGCCGTCAGGGAATGCTCGTCCCGCCCGTCGAAGATGATGAAGCATCGTTCGTAGCTCTCCGTATCGCCAAGCTCTGCGTCGTCCACGATGAACAGCGCCTGAGCGCCGTTCAGGTTCTCTCCGGTCTCGCTCAGCAGGATCGGCTGGCGCTCGGCGTGGGGCTCGGTCGCCCGGCCGTGGGCGAGGAAGCTGTCGTCGCGCCAGGTCCACAGTCGTTCGTCGATCTCGTCCAGAAGGCGGCTGCTGTTGACGCGCACCAGGGCCCGCCAGCCCCGTTCGCGGGTCTTGTCGAGCAGGCCCGGCAGCACCTCTGGCAGCCCGGAGCGCTCCAGATGGTAGAACCAGATTTCGCTGCGGGTCTCCGGCATCGCCGTTCGATTCGTCCATCAGGTTTCGGCAGTCGCCGCTCCGTCGAACCTATGCCACCGTCGCCTCTCCACCAAGGGAGGGGTTCGCATGCACAATCTGTTTCGGGCGGTCGGGATCGCCGGCGCGGCGATGGCGCTGGTCGCCTGCGAGACGATGCCGCAGAGCTATGGCGGGATGCCCGACTACAGCGCTTCTCCGAGCTACGGCACGGTCACCCTTTCGGCCGGCTTCGAGCCCGATCCGCGGGTCGTGGCGCTCCAGTCGGGCGGCAGCATACCGGCGTCGAACGTGTCGTCCTCCTGCAGCGGCTACATCGCCGGCGCGCCGGACGTACGCCTCAACTACCAGGCCGGGGGCTACCCCCTGATCCTGTCAGTGGCGTCGTCCAGCGACACCACCCTGGTCGTGAACGGTCCGGACGGCAGCTGGTACTGCGACGACGACGGCGGCGTGAACGGTCTCAACCCGTCGCTGCGCTTCGGCTCGCCGCAGTCGGGGCAGTACGACATCTGGGTGGGGACCTACGGCAGCGGGGCCCTCCAGGCCGCGCGGCTGCACATCTCCGAAGTCGACAGCCAGTAGACGCTAGTCCTGGGGCGCGGTCGGCGACACCACCGCCGTCCCCGCCGTCGGAGCGGGCGCAGCCGCCGGGGCCTCGACGACGACCGGCGTCTGGGCCCGGGCCTCGGCCGCCCGCGCTTCCGCGCCGGCGCGCGAGGCGTCGGCCTGCGCCCGGGCCGCGTCGGCGCGCGCCATGTCGATGCTGGCCTGCGCTCCCGCCACCTGTCCGGCGATCAGCGCCTGTTCGGCCTGCGCCTGCGCCGTGGCGGCGTCCATCTGCGCCTCCAGCAGGGCGGCGTCCGCCTCCGGCTCGCTTCCGCGGGCGAACAGGATCCACAGCGCCGCCAGCAGCACCAGCCCGCCGAGGATGCCGGCGATCCACCAGCCCGTGTTGGACTCGCGCACCACGACCGTCTCGACCGTTTCGGTCACGGCCGGACCGGTGGTCGTCACCGTCTCGGTGACCACAGGATCGCCCGCAGCCGGGCGGCGCGGGTCAAGGGGATCGGTATAGGTCACGGTCGTTCCTCCGGTTGCCCGCTCCGAACGGCCCCGCTCGCTCCCCGTTCCGCCGGTTAACCCTTCCGCCTCAAGACCAGCGCGCTCCAGGCGTCGCGGTGGATGCGCCGCTCCAGCACGAAACCGCGCGACAGGTAGGCCGCCGTGACGCGCCGCTCCTGGGTCCGCAGAAGGCCTGAAAGTATGGCCACGCCCTCCAGCTTCAGCGCCTCCTTGATGTCCTGAGCCAGCGCCACCAGCGGCGGCGCGAGGATGTTGGCGAAGACGAGGTCGTAGGGGCCTTCGCCGCGCACCTTGCGGTCGTTCAGGCCCGAGGCGTGCACGAAGCGCGCCCTCGCCTGGTTCAGCGCCGCGTTCTCGTTGGCGATCCGCACCGAGGGGGCGTCGATGTCGGTGCCGACCGCCACCCGTGAGCCGGTCCGCGCCGCGGCGATCGCCAGCACGCCCGTGCCGCATCCGACGTCCAGCACGCGCTCGAACCGCTCGCGCTTCAGCAGTTCGTCGAAGGCCAGCAGGCAGCCGACGGTGGTGCCGTGGTGGCCTGTGCCGAACGCGGCGCCGGCGTCGATCTTCAGGTTCACCCGGTTCGGCGGCACTCGCCCCTGGTCGTGGGCGCCGTAGACGAAGAAGCGTCCGGCCTCGACCGGCGGCAGGCCCGACAGCGACATGGCCAGCCAGTCGGCGTCGGCCAGCTTTTCAACGGAGACGGTCAGGCCCTCTTGCGCCTTAAGGCGCGCCTCGACTCCGGCGGCCTCCTCGTCGGTCGTCGGAAAGGCGTCGATGCGCCAGACGCCACGGTCCTCGTCCTCCTCCAGGATCGAGTAGGTGGCGCCTTCCAGCAGCGGATCGGCGTCGAGGGCGGCGGCGGCGGCTTCGGCGATCGCGCGGGGACCGCGGGCGATGATCTGAACAGCGGACTCGGACATTTCTCAAACGCAGTTATGATCGCGAATCGAGGCACGCGCTGGCGTGCGCTCTGTCGCCAGCAACCGCACTATCCGGGGGATCGGGGAACACATGGCCAAGACACCGTCCAAGTCGAGCACAGCGGCGCCGAAGGCGGCGTCCGCCGCTTCCAAGCCGAAAGCGGCGGCGAAGTCGAGCGCTTCGCCGAAAACAACTGCGGCCAAGGCGCCGGTGAACGCCCCGGCGGCGAAGTCGACCGCGGCCAAGGCTCCGGCGAAGGCGGCTGCTCCGAAGGCCGCCGCGGCCTCCAAGGCGAAGACCACGGTGTCCGCCCCGGCCAAGGCTCCGGCGAAAACCGCCGCTGCAAAGACCGCCACGCCGAAGGCGGCGTCTGCGAAGACGACGAAGAGCGCACCCGTCAGGGCCGCCGCTCCGAAGGCTGCGGCGAAGCCGGCTGCCGCAAGGGCGGCTGCGCCCAAGCCCGCCGCTTCCAAGGCCGCCGCCCCGAAGGCCGTGGCTGCGCCCAAGGCGGCGGCGCCCGCCAAGGCCGCCGCGCCCAAGGCTCCGACGGCCGCCACGCCCAAGCCGGCCGCTCCGGCCGCCAGCCCCGCGCCGACGATGACGGCCGCCGCCGCCGCGGCCCCGAAGGCTGCGGCGAGCAAGCCCGCCGCCCCGAAGGGCTTCTTCGCCCGCCTCGGCGAGATGATCTTCGGCAAGCGCTGATCGCCGCCGGAAATGACGAAGCGCCGGAGGATCGCTCCTCCGGCGCTTTTTCGTGCCTGATGCGGCGGGGACCTATTCCGGCAGGTCTTCCGCCAGGATGGCCATTTCGAACATGAAGCTGCCGGCCTCGTCCTCGTCCTCGAAGACGACGCCGATGAACTCGTCGCCGACATAGACCTCGGCCGAGTCGGCCGGCTTGCCGCGCGGCTTCACGATGATGCCGCCCGTGTTGAAGGTGCGCTTCAGGTGCGTCTCGACGCGCTTCATGTCGGCGGCGTTCATGGGCTTTCCTCGGGTCTCGTGTTGGGCGCGGACCCTAGAGAAACGACGGGCCGGGGGAAAGGCTCAGATGACGAAGTCGTAGACGATGTCGGCCAGCGTATGGTCCATCGTCCGGGCCGGCGCCTCGCCCGTCGGGCAGTTGACCAGCCGCGCCGGCACCCCCGCCACGGTGCAGCCCGCCGGCACCGGCTTCAGCACCACCGAGCCCGATGCCACCTTGGCGTAGTCGCCCACGGTGATGTTCCCCAGCACCTTGGCCCCGGCCCCCAGCAGCACCCCCTTGCCGATCTTCGGGTGCCGGTCGCCGCGCTCGGCGCCGGTGCCGCCCAGCGTCACGGCGTGCAGCATCGACACCTCGTCGCCGACCACCGCCGTCTCGCCGATGACGATGCCGGTGCCGTGGTCGAGGAACAGGGCCGAGCCCAGCCGCGCGGCCGGGTGGATGTCGATCTGGAACAGCTCCGACATGCGGCTCTGGAGATGGAAGGCCAGGGTGTCGCGCCCCTGCTTCCACAGCCAGTGCGCCACCCGGTGACCCTGCAGCGCCTGGAAGCCCTTGAAGTAGAGGAACGGCTGCAGCAGCGAGCGGATCGCCGGATCGCGCTCGGCCACCGCCTGCAGGTCCGCCTCGGCCGCCGCCACGATGGCCGGGTCGGCCTCGTAGGCGTCGCGACAGACCTCGCGCACCGACATGGCCCCGAGCTCCGCGTCGCCCAGCTTGCGCGCGATCTGGAAGCTCAGCGCCGCCGACAGGTCGCCGTGCGACAGGATCACCGCGTTCATCTGCGAGGCGAGGTGCGGCTCATTGCGCGCCGCCGCCTCGGCCGCCTCGCGCAACTGCGACCACACGTCGGTGCGGGCGGCGACGACTTCCAGCTTCGGCATCGGCGGCTCCATCAAGCGGCGATCATACGCTGGCCAGCAGGGCCTTCGCCAGTTCGGGCGGCAGTTCGCCCTCGCGCGCCATATGGTAGGCCCTGAGCGCCGTCGCCAGCGTGAACATGTCCCGGATCGCCCCGCGCCCGATCTCGCGCAGCAGGTCGCCGAACGGGACGCGGGCGACGCGGATCACCTCGGTCGGATCCAGCTCCCCCGTCGCCGGCGACAGGTCCCACGCCAGCCAGGCGATGGCCCGCTCGTCGGTGATCGAATTGGCCATTTCCGCCTTGTAGGCCTCGCGCCACACCGCCGCCTTCAGGCCCGCCTCCTCGGCCAGCTCGCGCTGGATCCCCGCGAACGGGTCCTCGTCGAACGGCGCCCCGCCCTCGGGCATCTCCCACGACCAGTTCATCAGGGCGAAGCGCTGCTGCCCCACGAGGGTCACCGTGCCGTCCCCGTGCAGCGGCAACACTCCGACCGAGATGTTCTTCGGCCGCATCACCACATAGTCGGACTCGTGCCCCGTCGGCGCCACCGCGTGCTGGCGGGTCAGCCGCATCCACGGATTCTCGAACAGCAGCTCGACCTCGCCCTCGCCGCGCCACGGCGGCGGCCGGTCGGTCCCGTTGTCCCAGGCCGGGGTCGGGCGGTCGGCGTCGAAGGCGGTGCGCGAGTCGGTCATCTCCCGGGTATGGCGCAGCGGCGGCTGCGGCACTAGCTAGGCGGCATGACCGACGCCGACCTGGGCGCTTCGCTGCCCCTCCCCGTCCCCTCGCCCGAGCTGGAGCGCCGGCTGGCCACCCGGCGCTCGGCCCCGGCCCAGGCGCTGGCCGCCCCCGGCCCGTCCCCGGCCGAGGTGGAGCGCATCCTGGCGCTCGGCGCCCGCACCCCCGATCACGGCAAGCTGTTCCCGTGGCGCTTCGTGGTGATGGGGCCGGAGAGCCGGGCCGCCCTCGCCGCCCGGCTGGAGCCCCTCGCCGCCCGCCAGCCCGACCCGGCCAAGGCCGTGAAGGTGCTCAGCAAGCTGACCTGCCCGCCGCTGACCATCCTCGTCGTCTCGGCCCCGGTCACCAGCCTGAAGGTGCCCGAGTGGGAGCAGCGTCTGTCCGCCGGCGCCGTGTGCATGAACCTCGAGCACGCGGCCAACGCGCTCGGCTATTCGGCCAGCTGGATCACCGACTGGTACAGCTACGACCCCGACGCCACGGCCCTGCTCGGCCTCTCCGGCCTCGAGCAGGTCGCCGGCTTCATCCACATCGGAACCCTGGCCGAGCCGCCGCTGGAGCGGCCGCGGCCGGACCTGCCTTCCCGCACGACCTACCAGGCCTGAGCCAGGGTCGCCTCGACCGACAGCCCGGTCGCCACCGCCAGCGCCAGCGTCACCGCCACCAGGGCGGCGAGCAGCAGGCCTTCGGTGCGGTCGCGGAACGGGCGCATGACGCGAGCATGGGCGGATTCGCCTTGACGGACGATTACGCCGGCGCGCCCGCCAGATACCGCCGGTGCAGCAGCGGCTTGCCCAGCCAGTAGCAGAGCTCCGCCGGCCGCTCGACGTCCCACACGGCCAGGTCGGCCGCCTTGCCCGCCTCGATCGTCCCGATCTCGTCCGCCAGCCCCAGCGCCTTCGCCGCGACCCGCGTCGCCCCCGCCAGCGCCTCCTCCGGCGTCAGCCGGAACTGCACGCAGGCCAGGTTCAGCGCCGCCGTCATCGAGGCCACCGGCGAGGTGCCGGGGTTGCAGTCGGTCGCCACCGCCATCTCCACCCCGTGCCGCCGCAGCAGCGCCACCGGCGGAAGCTGCGTCTCGCGCAGCATCAGGAAGGCCCCGGGCAGCAGCACCGCCACCACCCCCGCCGCCGCCATCGCCTTCACGCCCGCCTCGGCCGTGTGCTCCACATGGTCCGCCGACAGGGCTCCGTAGCGCGCCGCCAGCGCCGCCCCGCCGCCGTCCGACAGCTGGTCGGCGTGCAGCTTGACCGGCAGGCCCAGCGCCCGCGCCTTTTCGAACAGACGCCCGACCTCCTCGACCGAGAAGGCGATCGGCTCGCAATAGGCGTCCACGGCGTCGACCAGCCCCTCGGCGTGCGCCGCCGGGAGAATTCCATCCACAGCCTTGTCCACATAGGCGACGCGGTCCGCCCGGTGCTCCGGCGGCACGGCGTGCAGGCCCAGATAGCTGGTCCGCACCCGCACCCCCGCCTCGCGCCCGATCCGCCGCGCTGTGCGCAGCATCTTCAGCTCGCTGTCGCGGTCCAGGCCGTAGCCCGACTTGATCTCCACCGTGGTCACGCCCGTGGCCTTCAGCCCCGCCAGCCGCGTCAGGGCCGAGGCGTACAGCGCCTCCTCCGACGCCGCCCGCGTCGCCGTCATGGTCGAGACGATGCCGCCCCCGGCCCGGGCGATGTCCTCGTAGGAGACCCCGTTCAACCGCTGCTCGAACTCCCCCGAGCGGTCGCCGCCGAACACGAGATGGGTATGGCAATCGACCAGCCCCGGCGTCACCCAGCGCCCGTCCAGGCGGTGGGTTTCCACAGGCTTGTCCACAGGCGCCTCCGCCCGGGCCCCGGCCCAGACGATGCGGCCGGCCTCGATCAGCACCGCCCCGTCCTCGATCGGCCCGAACGGGGCGCCGCCGGGGACCATGGTCGCCAGCCGACAGTCGGTCAGGAGCAGGCCGGTCATCGGCTCCTCCGCAGACGGGCTGCGGCTTCGCCCAGGGCGGAGGCCAGATCCCGGTCGACGATCTGCTCTGGATTCAGGCTCGAGAAGACCTGCCAACGCCCCCAGTTCCAGGGCCGCCAAGGATCGTCGGCCGGTCGTGTCCGTCGCGCGAATGCGACCACGACGCCCCGCGGAACCGGCGGGGGTCCGCAGTCTCCCTGCTCGCCGGTCCGCATGAAGCTCCGCGACGGCGGCCGATCCCCCTCCACTGCAGCGATGGGCTCGAAGGCGGAGCGGCTACGCAGCGGCTCGGATCTGGCCCGCGCGAGGAAGACGGAGTCGGCGTCGAGGCGGGCCTGACGCTGGTAGTACCTCTGCCCGTCGACGCCGAGAAACAGCTGCGTGCAGGACAGGGCGTCCGACGCGAGCAGCGCGGCGGCCATCCCGATCGAGGCGGCGACGCTGGACCTCATCGCGCCTCGAACCCCGCCAGCAGTTCGCAGAACCACCGCCCCGCCGTCAGCGAGCCGAGGTCCCCCACCTCCAGCGACGGATCGTATTCGGTCAGGTCCACCGCCCTGACCTTCGGGTGCGCCCCGACCACCCGCGTCGCGTCGAAGAAGTCGTGCACGCTCACCCCGCCGGGCCGCGCCCCTGGCGAGGCCGGCCACTGGCTGCGGTCGATGACGTCGATGTCGAAGTCGACGTAGATCGTCTCGACCAGCCCCGACAGCCGCTCAAGCTCCTCGGCCACCACGGCCGCCAGCCCTCGCTGGCGGCACTCCCGCGCCGTCCGCACCGAAATCCCCGCGGCCATCGCCGCCTCGTGCGCCCGCAGGGTGTTGGCGAACGGCGCCAGTCCGACCTGGCTGACCCGCTCGCCCGCCAGCCCGTCCTCCAGCAGCGCCCGCACCGGATTTCCGTTGGTCAGGCCCTGGTCGGTGTCGCGCAGGTCGAAATGGGCGTCCAGCGTCAGCAGGCCGACGCGGTCGAGGCCGAGGGCGTGGACGCCCGGGCGGGTGATCGCGTTGTTGCCGCCGACCAGCACCGTCAGCGCCCGCCCCGCCTGCCCGTGCGCCGCGTCGCGGACCGGCGCGAACGCCTCCGCCGGCGCCAGCGCCTTCACGAACACATCGCCGGCGTCGTGCACCCGCGTCGCCAGCTCCCGCCCGGTCTCTACGTCGTACGTCGAGAACCGCGGCAGCACCGCGCGCAGCGCCTTCGGCCCCAGGTCGCACCGTCCCGGCGTCAGCGATCGCTCGTTGACCCCCGCGCCGATCAGCGCGACCCCCGCATCGGGATGGCTTCCCACCAGATCGGCGACCGAGCGCCAGCCCAGGGCTTCTGAATCTTTCATCCGTCCACATAACCCCTTCTCCCCTTGCGGGAGAAGGTGGCGGCCGAAGGCCGACGGATGAGGGGTCGCGCCGGCGACGGAGTCATCGACTCAAATCCTCATCCGCCGGAGAGACCCCTCATCCGGCCTCGCTTCGCTCGGCCACCTTCTCCCGCAAGGGGAGAAGGAGCTAAGAGGGGCCATGTCGACTCAACAGACCCCGAACGCCCGCGTCATCCGCGCCCCGCGCGGCCCGGAGATGAGCGCGAAGACCTGGGCCGCCGAGGCGGCGCTGCGCATGATGATGAACAACCTCGACCCCGAGGTGGCCGAGCGCCCGGAGGACCTGGTCGTCTACGGCGGCATCGGAAAGGCGGCGCGGGACTGGGCGTCGTTCGACCGGATCGTGGCCGAGCTGCGCGCGCTTGAGCCCGACCAGACCCTGCTGGTCCAGTCCGGCAAGCCCGTCGGCGTGTTCCGCACCCACGAGGACGCCCCGCGGGTGCTGATCGCCAACTCCAACCTGGTCCCCAAGTGGGCGACCTGGGAGCATTTCCACGAGCTCGATCGCAAGGGGCTGATGATGTACGGCCAGATGACGGCCGGCTCGTGGATCTACATCGGCACCCAGGGCATCGTGCAGGGCACCTACGAGACCTTCGCCGAGGCCGGACGCCAGCACTACGGCGGCGACTGGTCGGGTCGGTGGATTCTCACCGCCGGCCTCGGCGGCATGGGCGGGGCCCAGCCGCTGGCGGCGACCATGGCCGGGGCCTCCTGCCTCGCGGTGGAGTGCCAGCGCAGTCGCATCGAGATGCGGCTGAAGACCCGCTACCTCGACGTCATGGCCGAGACGCTGGACGAGGCTCTGGACCTGCTGAAGCAGTCAGTCGAGGACAGGAAGCCGGTATCCATCGGCCTGCTGGGCAACGCCGCCGAAGTCCTCCCCGAACTGGTGAAGCGGGGCGTCCGCCCCGACCTGGTCACCGACCAGACCTCGGCCCACGACCCCGTCAACGGCTACCTGCCGAGCGGCTGGACCGTCGCCGAGTGGGAGACGAAGCGCCAGACCGACCCGGCCGCCGTGGAGGCCGCCGCCCGCGCCTCCATGGCCGTCCACGTCCGCGCCATGCTCGACTTCCACGCGCAAGGCGTTCCGACTACGGACTATGGCAACAACATCCGCCAGGTCGCCTTCGACGCCGGGGTGGAGGACGCCTTCGCCTTTCCCGGCTTCGTCCCCGCCTACATCCGCCCGCTGTTCTGCCGCGGGATCGGCCCGTTCCGCTGGGCCTCCCTGACCGGCGACCCGGAGGACATCCGCAAGACCGACGCGGCGATGAAGCGGCTGTTCCCCGACAACGCCGGGCTGCACCGCTGGCTGGACATGGCCGGCGAGCGCATCGCCTTCCAGGGCCTGCCGGCCCGCATCTGCTGGATCGGCCTCGGCGACCGCCACCGCGCCGGCCTGATGTTCAACGATATGGTGGCGTCGGGCGAACTGTCGGGGCCGATCGTCATCGGCCGGGATCACCTCGACTCCGGCTCGGTGGCCAGCCCGAACCGCGAGACCGAGGCGATGATGGACGGCTCGGACGCCGTGTCCGACTGGCCGCTGCTGAACGCCCTGCTGAACACCGCCTCGGGGGCCAGCTGGGTGTCGCTGCACCACGGCGGCGGGGTCGGCATGGGCTACAGCCAGCACTCGGGCGTGGTCATCGTGGCCGACGGGACGCCGGAGGCGGCGAAGCGGCTGGCGCGGGTCCTCTGGAACGACCCGGCGACCGGCGTCATGCGCCACGCCGACGCCGGCTACGAGATCGCCCGCGAGGCCGCTCGCGAGCACGGCCTCAACCTGCCCTCGCTCCGGTGACCCTCTCCCAGCGGGAGAGGGAGACCGCGCACGACGGCGCAGCCGTCGTCCCCGCGCGATCGGGTGAGGGTTGGCTCTCGCCCGCTTCACACCAGCCCCTCACCCTTTCGCGCAAGGACGGATGCTGACGCATCCGTGCGCTCAAGCCCTCTCCCGCCGGGAGAGGGATCAGTGATACCGGACTCGCCATGACGAACATCCAGATAGGCTCCGCTCCCCTCACCCTGCCGCAGCTGCGCGCCGTCCTCGACGGCCCGGTCACGGTCACCCTGACCGACGCCGCCTGGGCCGCTGTCGACAAGGGCGCGGCGACCATCGCCGCCATCGTCGCCGAGGGCCGCACCGTCTATGGCGTCAACACCGGCTTTGGCCTGCTGGCCAACACCAGCATCGCGCCCGAAGACCTTGAAACCCTTCAGAAGAACCTCGTCCTCAGCCATGCCTGCGGCGTCGGCCCCCTGCTGGAGGACGCGATCGTCCGTCTACTGATGGTCCTGAAGGTCGCCAGCCTGTCCAAGGGCGCCTCGGGCGTCCGGCGGGAGACGCTCGAGACCCTCGTCGAGCTGGTCAACGCCGACATCCTGCCCTGCATACCGTCCAAGGGTTCGGTCGGAGCCTCGGGCGACCTCGCCCCGCTGGCGCACATGAGCTGCATGCTCATCGGCGTGGGCGAGGCCCGCGCGAACGGCGAGACCCTGTCCGCCGAGGCGGCGCTGGCCCGCATCGGCCGCCGGCCGCTGACCCTCGGCCCCAAGGAGGGGCTGGCCCTGCTCAACGGCACCCAGTGCTCCACCGCCCTGGCCCTGGCCGGCCTGTTCGCGGCCGAGGCCTGCTTCGCCGCCGCCGTCGCCGCCGGGGCCCTGTCGGTCGACGCGCTCAAGGGCTCCGACGCGCCCTTCGACCCGCGCATCCACGCCCTGCGCGGCCAGCCGGGCCAGATCGACGTCGCCGCCCGCCTGCGCGGCCTGATGGCCGGCTCCGCCATCCGCGACAGCCATCGCCACGACTGCGCCAAGGTGCAGGACCCCTACTCCCTGCGCTGCCAGCCCCAGGTCATGGGCGCGACGCTGGACGTGCTGCGCAACGCCGCGGCCATGCTGGAGCGCGAGGCCAACGCCGTCACCGACAATCCGCTGGTGTTCATCGATGACGGCGACGTCATCTCCGGCGGGAACTTCCACGCTGAACCCGTTGCTTATGCAGCCGATCAGATCGCCATGGCGCTCTGCGAGATCGGCAACATCTCCGAGCGCCGCACCGCCATCCTCGTCGACCCCAAGATGAGCGAGCTGCCCGCCTTCCTGGTGCGGGAGAGCGGCCTGAACTCCGGCTTCATGATCGCCCAGGTCACCGCCGCCGCGCTCGTCGCCGAGAACCGCATGGTCGCCCACCCGTGCGTGATCGACACGGTGCCCACCTCCGCCAACCAGGAGGACCACGTCTCCATGGCCACCCACGGGGCGCGCCGCCTGCTGGACATGGCCGAGAACACGGCGACGGTGGTCGGCATCGAACTCCTGGCCGCGGCCCAGGGTATCGAATTCCACCGTCCGCTGAAGTCCTCTCCGGACCTCGAGCAGGTCTGGTCCATCGTCCGCGAGGCCGCCGCGCCCTACGCCTCGGACCACTACTTCGCCCCGGATATCGAGCGCGCCACCGCCGGGGTCCGCGCCGGCCGCTACCGGCCGTTCGCCGGCGACCTGCTGCCCTCGGCCTGAGGTTCTCCACGACCGGTTCTGACGTAGCGCAGGCGCAGGATCGAAGGGTCGGGTCTTTGACAATCGAATACGACCGCCCCGGGGATTTCACCCGGACGGAAAACTGGTGGAGAATCGCCGGGACTTTGATTTCCTTGAGTTCGATGCGAACGATGCGAACACATCGAAGACTGTGACCTGTGTTTTCGAGGCCGCTTCGACCGCCTTCAGTCCTGCAGCGCCGCCTTGGCCAGGGCCGTCAGATTGGCCGAGCCGGTGCAGAAGCAGACGGTCCTCAACTGCCGGATGACCGTCTGAAAGTGGCTGACGACCGCCTCCGTCGACTCCGTCGCCGCCGCCAGCACCCCGGCCGCCTGCCCGACGATGTCGGCGCCCAGCCGGATCGCCCGCGCCACGTCGACGCCGTCGCGGATGCCGCCGGAACCGATGATCAGCGTGCGGGGGCAGGCCGCCCGCGCCCCGGCTATGGCGCGGGCGGTGGGAATGCCCCAATCGGCGAAGGCCGCGGCGTGCGCCTTGTCGACCCCGGCCCCGGCGCGCTCCCCCTCGACGCTGGCCCAGTTCGACCCCCCGGCGCCGGCCACGTCGAGGCCGGCGACGCCCATGTCCGCCAGGCGTTTCGCCGTCGCCGCCGAGAGACCTGCGCCGGTCTCCTTGACCAGCACCGGCGCGTCGAGGGCCCGGACCAGCGCCTCCAGCGCTGCGCCGACGCCCCACCAGTCGCGATCGCCTTCCGGCTGGCAGGCCTCCTGCAGCGGGTTCAGGTGCACCACCAGGGCGTCCGCCGCCACCATGTCGATCACACGCCGCGCCTCGTCGACGCCGAAGCCCCGGGTCAGCTGCGCCGCGCCGATGTTCGCCAGGATCGGCGTGTCGGGGGCCTTCAGGCGAAGGCTCATGTCGAGGCCTGGCGTCGGCCCGTCGTTCGCCAGGGCCGCGCGCTGCGAGCCGACCGCCAGGGCGATGCCGAGGTGCTGGGCGGCCTCGGCCAGCCGGGCGTTGATCGCCTCGGCCCGCGTCGGTCCTCCGGTCATGGCGCTGATCAGCAGCGGCGCCTTCAGCCGCCGCCCCAGGAAATCGGCCCCGAGGTCGATCTTGCCGTGGTCGAGGTCCGGAAGCGCCTCGTGGACGAACCGCACGGCGTCGAGGCCCGTGTCCAGCCGGTGCCGCGCCTTGCCGGCGAGGATGACGTCGAGGTGCTGGTCCTTGCGGGCGGCGATGTCGGTCAAGATCCGGCTCCGGCGGCAGCCCCCCGCCGAGCCTTAGCCCAAGCCGACGCCGCCGCGAAGCCTCAGGGTTGCTTCTCGACGATCAGGGCGTAGGCGCCCGTCTGCCCCTGCTGGAAGGTTCCGGCCCGGATCTCGTACGTCCCGTCCGACGGCGCCGTCCATTCCAGCTTCGAATGGGTGTCGGACAGTCCGTCGTCGTCGCTGCCGAGGACCTCGAACGCGCCCTCCTCTCCCGGGCGGCCGATGACCACGAAGCTGTCGACCTCGTTGGACGCCATGATGATGGTCAGCTTTTCATCCTCCTTCAGCGTCACCCGGTAGGCGTCGTAGAAGCTGTTGTCCTCCGCCGTGGCGTCGGACTCGTCCAGGGAACCCCGGGCGGTGGCCCCGACGAGAATGCTCCCCGGTTGCGGCTGCGGACCTCTGTCGATCAGCTCCAGCGAGTACAGCCCTTTGCCCTCGGGCCCGTAGGCCGACGCCCGGAGCACATAGTCGCCGTCTTCCGGCAGGGTGTAGTTGAGGCGCGAGTCGGTGCCCTCGCCGAGCCCGTCGTCATCCGACGCCAGCGCCGAGAACTCGCCCTCGGCGCGACCGATCCGCAGGACGGTGTCGAAGTCCCCGGAGCGCATGATCGCCTGGATGCGCTGGCCCTGGCGGCCGGAGAAGCTGTAGCCGTCGAACCCGCGATCCTCCGCGTCGCGGGAATCGCCCTCCCCGATCTCGCCTTCGAGGGTCGTGCCGAAGGCCAGCGGCTCCGGAGCCCGCTCCGGCTCGATTTCAGTGAGGGAAAGGCTGTAGTCGCCGGTCGCGCTCGTGAAGCCGCGGGCCTCGATGACATAGGCGCCGTCCGCGGGAAGGGAGAAGATCAGCCTGGAGTTGGCGCCCTCCGGCCCGCCGTCGTCGTCCGTCGCCAGGCTGTTGTTGGCGTCGTCGAACAGCTCCAGGTAGGTGTCGAAGTCCGACGAGACCATATCGATGCGGACCCGCTGGCCCGCACGGCCCTGGAACCGCCAGGCGTCGGCCGGAACGCCGTTCAGGCTCTGTCCGTCGTCCTCGGTCAGCGCCCCCTCGACCGTATCCCCGATCGCGATCGGCTGCGCCGGCAGCGGCTCAGGTCCTTCCGATAGCGTAAGGCTGTAGGCGCCCTCCGCCCCCGCGCCCAGCGGCGTGACCCGGATGACGTAGCTCCCGCCTTCCGGCGCGGTGAACACCAGCCGCGAGTTCAGCCCCGCGCCCGGACCGTCGTCGTTCATGGCCAGCTCTTCGAAGGCGCCGCCTTCCATCCGCCCGACCCGCACCACCGGATCGAAGTCCTCGCTGTCCAGCGCGATCGCGAGCCGCTCGCCCTCCCCGGCCCGGAAACTCCACGCGTCGTAAGGCCAGCCGTCCTCGCTCTCCGGATCGCGGGCGTTCAGCTCGCCCTCCACGGTCCGTCCCAGCCGGATGGCCGAGGGGCGCGGGGCGGGTCGCGCCGGAGGCCGCTCCGCGAGGCTCAGGCTGTAGGCGCCGTCTCCCGCCTCCCCAAGAGTCCGCGCCCGCAGGACGTAGGTACCCGTCCGTTCCGCGGTGAAGCGCAGGCGGGCGTCGGTGCCCTCGCCGAGGCCGTCGTCGTCGAAGGCCAGCGGCTCCTCGCCGCCCTCTGGATCGTGCAGGGCCAGGGCGGCGTCGAAGGCGGAAGAGCGCATCACCGCCTCCAGCCGTTGTCCGGCCCGCGCCTCGAAGGCATAGGCGTCGAAGCGGTAGAAGCCTTCGGGATGGCGCGCGTCGCCGTCTGCGATCTCGCCCTCGACGCTGTCGCCCACGGCCAGCGGCTGGACCTCCTGCGCGACGGCGTCCGTCGCCGCGACGGACAGCGCCAGCCAGCTGGCGGCGGCGAGAATCATCTGACGGCGCATACGGGTCCCCTCAATGCGCCCCGATCATAGACGCCGAACCCGCCCCTCTGTAAATCGCGGGGACCGCACGATTCCTGACGACCGGAGCCGAACCATGACGGCCGACCCTGCACGCGCGACCCTGATCGACGGCAAGGCCTTCGCCGCCGCCCTGGTGGACCGGGTCGCCGCCGCCGCCGCCCGGCTGGAGAAGAGCCATGGCGTCAAGCCGGGCCTGGCCGTGGTGATCGTCGGCGAGGACCCGGCCAGCCAGATCTACGTCCGCAACAAGGGCGAGACGACGCAACGGGCCGGAATGCGTTCCGACACCCACCGCCTGCCCGAAACCACCTCCCAGGCCGACCTGCTGGCCCTGATCGGCGCGCTGAACGCCGACGCCGGCATCCACGGCATTCTCGTGCAACTGCCCCTGCCGTCGCATATCGACAGCGCCGCGGTGCTCGCCGCCATCGATCCGGACAAGGACGTCGACGGCTTTCACGTGGTCAACGCCGGGCGCCTGGCCGTCGGACTGCCCGGCCTGGTCCCCTGCACGCCCCTCGGCTGTCTGATGCTTCTGAAGCACGAGCTGGGCGACCTCACCGGTCTGAACGCCGTCGTCGTCGGCCGTTCCAACATCGTCGGCAAGCCGATGGCGCAGCTCCTGCTCGGCGAGAGCTGCACCGTCACCATCGCCCACTCCCGCACCCGCGATCTGCCCGCCCTGTGCCGAACCGCCGACATCCTCGTCGCCGCCGTCGGTCGGCCGGAGATGGTGCGCGGCGACTGGATCAAGCCTGGCGCCACGGTGATCGACGTGGGCATCAATCGCGTCCCCTCGCGCGATCCGGAGAAGGCCGCCGCCGGGAAGACCCGGGTCGTCGGCGACGTCGCCTTCGACGAGGCGGTCCTCACGGCGGGCCGCATCACTCCGGTGCCGGGCGGCGTCGGGCCCATGACCATCGCCTGCCTGCTGGCGAACACCTATACGGCCGCCTGCCGGGGCGCCGACGTGGAACCGGAGCCGTTGGACGCTTGAACCGTTCGGCGTCCGGGCCAATAGTCCGGTCCACGGTCCTCTGGAGACGCCCCATGTTCCGCCTCTCGCCCCGCGCCGCGGTTCTGGCCGCCGTTCTGATCACGACACCCGCTGTTTCCGGATGCGGCATCAACGCCATCCCCACCAAGGAAGAGGCGGCGAAGGCGCGCTGGGCCGACGTCCAGTCCCAGTACCAGCGACGCGCCGACCTGGTGCCGAACCTCGTGGCGACGGTGCAGGGCGCGGCGATCCAGGAGCGCACCACCCTCACCCAGGTGGTTGAGGCCCGCGCCCGCGCCACCAGCGTGCAGGTGACGCCCGAGACGCTGACCGACCCCCAGGCCTTCCAGCGCTACCAGGCGGCGCAGGGCGAGCTGTCCCAGGCGCTGTCGCGTCTGCTGATGGTGGTGGAGAACTATCCGCAGCTGCAGTCGAACCAGAACTTCCTCGCCCTGCAGTCGCAGCTGGAAGGCACCGAGAACCGGATCGCCGTGGCCCGTCGCGACTACAACGAGGCGGTTCGCGACTACAACACCAGCCTGCGCACCTTCCCGACCGTGATCTGGGCCAACACCATCCACGGCGGCTCGGAGCCGATGCAGCTGTTCACCGCCACCGAGGCCGCGCAGTCGGCGCCGGGCGTCAACTTCGACGCCCTCAATCCGGCGACGCCCGGCGGGGCGCCCGCTTCGCCCGCCGCCGCGCCCGGCTCCGCCCCGCCGGCCGCTCCCGCGCAGTGAACCGCGCTCGCGCTTTTCCGGATACCCCGCGGCTGGCCGCCGCGACGACGGCGCTGCTGTCCGTCCTGTGGCTCCTCCTTACCGCCCTGCCCGCGTCGGCTGAACCGCGCTTCCCGGAGCTGACCGGCCGCGTGGTCGATCAGGCCGGGCTGCTCTCGCCGGCCAAGGAAGCCGAGATCACGGCCCGCCTCGAGACGCTGGAGCGCGACACCACCGACCAGGTGGTGGTGGTCACCGTCGAGGATCTGCAGGGCTACGCCATCGAGGAGTATGGCTACCAGCTGGGGCGGGCGTGGGAGATCGGCCAGGCTGGCAAGAACAACGGCGTCCTGCTCCTCGTGGCCCCCAATGAGCGCAAGGTGCGGATCGAGGTCGGCTATGGCCTTGAGCCGGTCCTCACCGACGCCCTCTCGGCCCTGATCATCCACAACCAGATCCTGCCTGCGTTCCGCGACGGCTATTTCGAGCGCGGCATCGACCAGGGCGTGGCCGCCATCGAGGAGCAGCTGAGACTCGATCCCGCCGAGGCCCAGGCCAGGGCGGCGGCTGCGGACAGTCCGGAGGCCGGAGCGCCGATCGGTCCGATCATCTTCATCGCCGCGATCTTCCTGTTCATGGCCCTGTCGCTCGCCGGCGGGATCGCCGGGCGCGGCCGTCGACGCAGGGGCCATGGCGTAGCGCCGATCCTGATCTGGGCGGCGTCGGAGGCGATGCGTAGCGGAAGCCGCGGCGGCGGCTCGTCGTGGGGCGGCGGCGGGTTCGGCGGCGGCGGCGGCAGTTTCGGCGGCGGAGGCGCGTCCGGCGGATGGTGATCAAGCAAAGAAGCCGGGCCGAGGCCCGCATCGCCGCCGCGATCGCCGAGGCCGAGACCCGCACCTCGGGCGAGATCTTCTGCGTGCTCGCCGGAAGCGTCTCGTCCTACCGCGACGTGTCTCTGACCTGGGCTGCGGCCGCGGCGTTGATCCTGCCGCTTCTGCTGATCCCGGCAGGTTTTGAACCGTCATGGGTGCCGGGGTTCAGCGGCGGATGGGAGGCGGGGCATCTGGCGGCGCGGGACATCACCGTCGGGCACGCCCTGGCCGCCTACGCCCTTCTCCAGGCGGGCGTCTTCCTGCTGACGTTTCTACTGACGTCCATTCCCGCCGTCCGGCGGGTCGCCACGCCGCGCCGGATCCGGACCGCCCGCGTCCGCCGGGCGGCGCTGCAACAGTTCCTCGCTCACGGGCTGCACGTGACGGAGTCGCGCACCGGCGTGCTGTTGTTCGCCTGCATGGCCGACCATCAGGTCGAGGTCATCGCCGACGAGGGCATCCACGCGAAGGTGGACCAGGCGATCTGGGCCGAGGCGGCCGAGGCGCTGGCCATCGGTCTCAAGCGGGGCGACGCCGCCGGCGGGTTCGAGGCGGCCGTTCGCCTTACCGGCGCCGTTCTCGCCGAGCATTTTCCGCCCGGCCAACGCAATCACAACGAACTCGACGACCGGCTGGTCGTTATCTGAACCGGTCCAAGCGCCGCCATTCCCTCTTCCGCGGGCGCGATCGTCACCCGCCATACGGAAGCCCATGCCACGCCTGCTGACCTACAATGTGCACCGATGCGAAGGCGTCGACCGCCGCGTCGACGTCGGCCGGATCGCGGCGGTCATCGCCGAGCACGAGCCGGACATCGTCTGTCTGCAGGAGCTCGACGTCGGACGCGCCCGGACGGGATACGTCGACCAGGCCTGCTCGATCGCCGAACGGCTTTCGATGAGCTATCACTTTCATCCGGCCATGCGGGTCGAGGCCGAGCTCTATGGCGATGCGATCCTGACGCACCTGCCGGAGCGGCTGATCCGCTCCGGGCCCCTGCCCTCGGTGCGCGGCGTTCCGCGGCTGGAGCCGCGCGGGGCCCTCTGGGCCGCGATCGAGGTCGGCGGAGCGACCCTGAACGTGATCAACACCCACCTGGGGCTCGTGCCTCGGGAACAGCGGCTGCAGGCGGCGGCGCTGGTCGGCGATCAGTGGCTGGGACATCCGGACTGCACCGGCCCCACGTTGCTGACCGGCGACTTCAACGCCACCTCCGTGACCCGTCCGTACCAGACCCTCGCCCGCCGTCTCGCCGACTGCCAGCGCACGCTGGGCCTCCGGCCCTCGGTCAAGACCTTCCCGTCCAGCTTCCCCGCCATCCGGATCGACCACTGCTTCACCAGTCCCGAGGTCGTGGTGACCGCCGTCCGGGCGCCCTTCTCGCCCCTCGCCCGCATGGCTTCCGACCACCTGCCGCTGATCGTCGACTTCGAGATCAGGCCCGCGGAAGCGACTGGCGACGCTGTGACGGGGCCCGGCGCCGCCACGGCCTGAAGGCGTCCGACGGCGAGGTCGGATCGCCGATCTGGAACTCGGCCACGAACTGTTCGAGGCTGGAGGGGGGCGTGGCGCCCAGCATGCGCATGCGGCCGCTGTCGAAACGCCGGACGGCCTCCCCGACGGAACCTGCAAGCGCCTCGGCCGCGGCGAAGGCGTCGCCGTCCACGCCGATCCAGTGGCCGATCGTGCGGTGGCGGAAGCGCCTGATGGCCTCCCGTCCCGCCTCGGTCCCCGGCTGCGCCGCGACATCGCACTCGGTATCGAACCCGAACGACCGGTTGTTCAGATTGGTGGAGCCGATGCGGATGATCTCGTCGTCATAGATCGAGACCTTGGCGTGCACGATGATGCGCCGGCCGCCGGCGGTGTGGGGCGTAAAGGCGAAGAAGCGGTTGTGCTCGTCGGCCTGTTCGAGGCGGAACAGAACCTCGGACCGGGCCGTGTCCATGGTCATCCGGTCGAACCAGCTGGGGCTCCCGCCGGTGGTGACGAGGACGATCTCCGGTCCGTCGGGATCGCGCAGGCGCTCCGCCAGGGCGGCGGCGATGACGGGCGAGGTGAAGTACTGGTTCTCCAGATAGATGAGCCGCCGCGAGCGACGGATGGCGTCGACGTGCAGGGCCTCGTTCTCCCGGACTGCAGCGCGCTCGCGCCGTTGCGGCTCGGTCCGGGCGACGGCGACCGACGCATTCTCGAAGTCCGGCTCGACCCCCTCCGGCCAGGGATCGACTTCCCCGGGCTCGACCACGGTTCGTTCCCCGGTGGCGCGCCGCCATCTCTCCCGCGCCAGATCCCCGAGAGCGCGCGCGGCCGGTCCGTCCATGACACACATGACCTCGTGGCGCGGCGGCGCCAGCAGCCCGGAGGGCAGGCAGCGGCGCGGGTCGAAGTCCTGATGCTCGTGGGAGTCCCAGCGGTCGACCGAAACGTCGCCGCCGCCGCAGAATGCGACCTGGTCATCGATGATGACCGCCTTCTGATGGTGACAGGAGCCCAGCGCCATCGGAGGATCGAGCCGGAACTCGACCATGCGCTTCCGGAACCACGCGTGGGCGCGCTGCGGAAAGAAGCCTTGCGAGGCGGCGATAAGCAGCGGCGACTTCCAGATCAGCAGCCGCACGTCCAGATGAGGCCGCGACTTGACCAGCATTCTGAGTTGATGACCGAACTCGTCGGCGGGGCCGCTGGCTCCCTCCGGATCGAGGCGCGTGCGAGGATCGAACTGCCAGCCTAGAAGGACAATCGAGCGGGTCGCCTTGCCAATGGCCGAGTTCAGTGCGGCGAAATAGGCGGCGTTCTCCATCAGGATCGCAAAACGCGGCGCAGTCTCGACCCGCCAGCAGTTGCGGCCGGGGGCGAACAGGCTCTCCAGATTGTCATCCATGCCGCTGGCCTGCCCGATTCCTGTGACGGCGGCATGCGCCTCCCCGGGGCAGGAGACGCGCACTGTCGGTTTCCGTTCCACCCTCCCGCCGCCAGGGTCAACAGTGACGCTTTGTTCATCTAACGCCGCATTGCCGGACGCGAAGAATGGGCGCATAAAAACCGGTGCACTGGACAGGGGGTCGGCGATGCAGGCGCTGATCGAGTTGATCGCCGGCTTCGTCGCCTTTCTCGCTGCTGCGGCGCTGTCGCAGTTCGGCCTCGACCTCACCACGCCCCAGGAGAACCAGCGTGAGATCCACCGGATCCGCGACTGCGGCGGCGAGAAGGCCGCTCCCGCGGTGCTGGCCGCCCGACGCGAGGCCGGGCGCGAGTGCTGATTTGCGGGTTCGACGACCCCCGCAGGGAATCGTTTCCGCTCGCCTTTGCGCCTCGCGATTGAACCGCTAGGGTCGGCGGCCCGAGCGTCAGCCCCGACGGCGCCGCTCCGAGACGAGATAGCCGCCTGATGAAGCCTCCCCGCCACCGGCCGCCGCTGAACCTGACCGAACCCGAGCCGCAGACGCCCGTCGAGGAGGCGCGAGAGGCCGACGACCAGGGAGACTCCGGAAGCGGTCCGGGAGACGCCGGGCCGGAACGGCCGATGTCGGAACGCCGTCGGCGTCGACTGGCCGAAGAGCGGCAGGCCGCGGCTCGACGGGGCGGCGAGCAGCCGGCTCCGCCGGAAGCCCCGGTCGTCGCGGCCGAGCCTGAGCCCGAGCTCGCCCGCCCGGCGCCGCTGGCTGAATCCGCCGGCGCGCCTCCGGCGGCCTGGACCGCGCCTGCCGCGCCCTCCGTCCGCCGTTCCGAGTCGACTGCGCCGACGGGTCGCCACGCCTATGTGATCGCCGGCGTCGCAGCCGCCCTGTGGATCGGCGGGGTCGCGGCCTGGGCCGCCTTCGAGACCGGTTCGGGCGCCGTGGATCTCCAGCCGCTCCGTCTCGCCCTCTACGCCCTGATCGCCCTGGCTCCGGCAGGGCTCGCCATCATGCTGGCGCACGCCGTGCGGCAGGGGGCGGGGCTCGCCGCCGAGACCCGACGCGCCCGCGACCTGTCGGACGCGCTGCTCGCCCCGACCGCCCTGGCGGCCCAGCAGACGGGCGAGGTGCTGCAGAGCCTGCGCATGGACATCGACCAGGCCTCGCTTGCCGCCGAGCGCGCGCGCAACGAAATGGCCCTGCTGCGACAGGCGCTGGCGCAGGAGGCTGCGCACCTCAACGAGGCGGCCGAGACGGCCGGTCGCACGGCGCGGCGACTGGCCGAGCAGCTGGGCCGCGAACGCGATCAGATGCAGAGCCTCGGGGTCCAGCTGGACAACCAGGCGGCCGGTGTCATCGACGCCGTCGAACGGCAGTCGCGCATGGTCGTGGACGCGTCGGATCTCGCCCAGACCCAGCTCCGGGAGGCGGAGGCCGCGCTCGCGGCGCGGGCCGCCGACCTGGCCGCCGCCGCCGGGGAGGCGCAGGACGCCGCCCGGCTCGCCGCCGAGGACCTGGCGCGACAGACCTTGCGGCTTGAGAACGCAGGAGCGGGCGTCGCCGAGCAGATCCAGTCGGTCGAGGAAGGCCTCGGCCAGCAGCGGGCCGCCCTGGTGACCGCCGCCTATGCGCTGCGGACCGATCAGGAGGATTTCTCCGCCCAGGTCGAGAGCCAGCGAGCCCAGCTGGCCGAACAGCTGTCGGCGGCCCGAACGGCCGCGGGCGAACTGGGCGACACCTCGCTGCGCACCACCGAGACCGTGCGCGACCTCGTCGAGGCCGCGACCGACCAGTTCCGCGCCCTCGTGGAGATGTCGCAGCGCGAGGCGGACGGCTTCGACGCCGCGACCAAGGTCGCGCTGGATCGCTTCGAGGCCTTGGCGGCGGAAGCGCGCGATGCGCTGATGGAGGAAACCCGCCGCGCCCTCGCCGCAATGCAGGCGACGGCTGAAGAATCGCGAGCTGCGGCGGCGGAAGCGGTCCAGCAGGCGCAGGTCCGCGCCGACCGGCTCGGGGAGGCCCTCTTCGATGCAGCCCGGAAAGCCGACGAGGCCGCGGACGCCCGCGTGGAAAGCGCGCGCCGCATCGTCGACGAGACCGGCAGCCTCGTGGACGCCGCCGGCGAACGTGCGCTGGAGCGCCTCGAGGTGGTGGTGGAGCGAATGGACGCCGCCCTGTCGCGGATCGACGAGAGCCTCGGCGAGCTGGACGATCGCGCCGCACGTCTGCCGGAGGAGGCCCGCGAGCGGATCGACAACGTGCGGCGCTCGGTTGAGGAAGGCCTGGCCGCCCTCGCAGCCGCGTCGCAGAAGGCCGCCGCCGACACCGAGGCCCTGGACGCCGGCTTCCAGGAACGGGTCCGTCGGAACTACGACATGCTGACCGAGGCGGTGCGTCTGATGGGTGTTGTTTCAGGCGAATCCACGCCGGCCCGGCGGCGCCCCGAAGCGGCGCCTGAGTCGGTACAGGCAGGGAGAGCGGGCCGTCCCGACGAGCCCCGCGGCTTCGGCCTGCGCGGGCGACTGAAGCTGGAGCCGGCCCCCGCAGCCGCGCCCCCGCCTTCGCCTTCGCCGACAAGCGGCCCACTCGGCTGGAGCGACCTGATCGACGACGGGCCCGGCGAGGCTCCGCTGGACCTCGACACGCCGGCCATGCCGGACCTCGGGACCTCGGGAGAGGATCTGGAGGCGGTCGGCGACCGGATCGTCGCCGCCGTTCGCCGGATGGGGGTCGATCCCAATGCATTGCTGCCCCGCTCCCGGGTCGAGGAGGCGGCGCGGGCGGTCGGTGCGCGCGATCCGGAGGGGGCGCGTCAGATCGTTCGCAAGGTGGCCCCGGCTGCGGTCCGCAGCGTCTCCCGCCGCGTCCTCACCGACCCAGCCCTGCGCGCCGACGCCGAAAGCTACGTGCGCGCCTTCGGGCGCCGCCTCGCCGCTGACGCCGAGTCGGGCGACACGGCCGGGGTCATCGGACGCCTCACCTCTGACGGCGGACGGGCCTTCATGCTGCTCGATGCGGCGATCGGCGACCTGGCATGAGCATCGGCCGGGGTTGACGCCGCAGCGGCGGCGCCGACACGGTGCCGGCGATCGCCGCGCAAGCTTGAGAGATCCTGTTGATGGCAGACGTCGCACACGCTTCTCCGGACACCCGGCCGGGCCTGGTGATCTGCGCCTGGGAGCCCGACGAGACAGCCTGGGATCCGATCGAGGACCTTTCCGGCGAGCCCTGGAATCCGGCGGGGGCGCAGACCGACCCCTTGCCCGCGGACGAGCCCGGGCCGTTGGCCGACGCCTTGATCACGCGCCTGGCCGATCCTCGGCGCCGGGCCCTGCTGCTGGTCGGTCGAACCCGGACCGGCGACAGCTTCCGCCTGCAGATCCGGGCCGAGAACAGGACGATCGACGGCGCGGGCCGGCTCGATGACTCGGGTCCGGCCGTGGTGCGGACCACGGCTCCGGCCGCCGAGATGGTGCAGGCCCTGCGCGACGCCGGGCTGGCCGCGGAAGCGACCTCGGAGGCCGAGGGCGACGCCGGCAGCTATCTGCTCTACCGGGTCCTGTCAGCGCTCCCGGACGAGGCCGACGCGCCTGCGGTCGGGCTGTTGCGGGCTCCGCTCAGCGCATCCGACGCCGCCGTGCAGCGGGCGGTGAAGGCCGCCGCCCAGGCCATGGCCCGCCACCTGTCGCCCCTGCCGCGTTCGCGGCCCGCCTAGTTCAGCCGCCCCCGCAGGGGCAGCGCAGCCAGCAGCCCGGCCGCGGCCATCACCGCCATCGCGCCGTAACCGCCCGCTCCCCAGCGATCGTACAGCGGCCCGGAAAGCGCCGTCGCCACGCCGATCAGCACTCCGGCGGAGAGCACCGAACTCAGGGTCTGGGCGGCGGTCTGGGCCTCCCGCGGCGCCAACCGCTCGACGATCTGGACGCCGGCCAGGAAGGTGGCGGCGAAGGTCAGGGCGTGCAGGGCCTGGAGCGGCCACAGCAGCCACAACGGCGGCGCGAAAGCCATGGCGGTCCAGCGCACGACGGCGGCCAGGCATCCGGCGACCAGCAGGGCCCAGGGGCCGACGCCCGCCCGCCGACGCCACGGCTCGAACAGCCACATCAGGGCGATCTCGACGACGACGCCGAAGGCCCACAGCTGGCCGGTCGTCGCCTCGCTGATCCCCTGCGCCTTCCACAGGATCGCCGAGAAGGCGTACTGGAAGGCGTGGGCGGCCTGGACGGCGCCGATGGCGAAGATGGCGGTCATGAATACCGGGTCGACCACCAGACGGCCGAGCCCGCGAAAGCGTTCGCGACCTTGCAGCGGCGCCCCCTCCCCGACCGGCTCGGCCGGCAGGACCAGGGCGCCGGCGGCGGCGATGCCCATGCCCAAGGCGACGACCCAGACCACCACCAGATCTGCCGGCGCCGTCACCAGCAGCGCCCCGACGCCGACGTTGGCCGCGACGAAGGCGGCCGAGCCGCAGCCGCGCGGGAGGGCGAAGGTGAAGCCGTGTCGCGCCGCGAGGCGAAGCGTCAGGACGTCGGACAGCGGGATCAGGGCCGCCGCCGCCGTCGCGCCGACGAACCAGCCGACCGCCCGCACCGTGAAGATGTCCGTCAGGCCGGCGCCGGCGTAGCCGGCCGCCATGACCGCCCCGAGCAGGGCGATGGGCGCCCGGCGGGTGCGGAAGCCGTCGGCCCAGACCGCCAGCAGGGGCCCCGTGACCGCCCGACCCAGCATCGGCGCCGCCAGCAGGGCGCCGATCTCGGCCCCGCTCAGCCCCTGCGCGCGGAACCACAGGCCGGCGAAAGGAAGGCTGACGCCGGTGGCGCCGAAGAGCAACACATACTGCAAAGCCATGCGGGCGGCGGCGTTCATGCGGGCGCGCATAGCAGACGCGGCGGATTCTGTCGGCTAGCGTGCGCTGATGAGGGGGAATCGGGTTCTCGCCGCGTTTGCGGCCCTGAACGGCGCCATGGCGGTCGGCCTCGGCGCCTTCGCGGCGCATGGCGCGGGGCCCGCCGTGAAGGCGCTCCTGACCACGGGCGCGCACTATCAGCTGGTCCACGCCCTGCTGGCGCTGGTCTGCGCCCTGTGGACGGCGGGCGGGCGAACCGGCGTGGTCGCCGGCTGGCTGGCCGCGGCCGGCGGCCTGGTCTTCGCCCTCGCCCTGTCCTCCATCGGCCTTCTCGGCCTCGCCTTCATGGGAGCGGTCGCCCCGGTCGGCGGCGTCCTGATGATCTCGGCTTGGCTTTTGCTGGCCGGCGCCGCATTGCGGCTCACCACCCCTTCCGCCGAGCCTCGCAGAGAGACCGATTGAGTATGGCCTTCCCCGCGCCTGAAGCCCCGCGCCGCGACCTTTTCCCCGAGATCGAGCCCTACGCCACCGGCTATCTGCCGACCGGGAGCGTGCACGAGGTCTGGTACGAGGAATGCGGCAATCCGCAGGGTCTGCCGGTGGTGGTCCTGCATGGCGGCCCCGGCGGGGCGGTCAACCCGGGCATGCGCCGCTTCTTCGACCCCGCGAAGTACCGCATCGTCCTGTTCGACCAGCGCGGCTGCGGCAAGAGCCGGCCGAACGCCTCGCTGGAGGACAACACCACCTGGACCCTGATCGAGGACATCGAGCGCCTTCGCGAGCTGCTCGGCATCGACAAATGGGTGGTGTTCGGCGGCAGCTGGGGCTCGACCCTGTCGCTGGCCTACGCCATCACCCACCCGGAGCGGGTTTCGGCGCTGGTGCTGCGGGGCATCTTCCTGCTCACCCGGCCGGAGCTGCGCTGGTTCTACCAGGACGGAGCGTCGCACATCTTCCCCGACGCGTGGGAGCGGTTCGTCGCCCCCATCCCGGAGGACGAGCGCCACGACCTGATGGGCGCCTACTACAAGCGCCTGGTCGGCGAAGACCGGGCCGAGCGGGAACGGTGCGCCGTCGCCTGGTCAAGCTGGGAGGGCGAGACCGTCAGCGTGCAGGGGCCCTCTGCCCGGCCGGAGAAGTTCGCCGAGCCGGAGTTCGCCGTCGCCTTCGCCCGGATCGAATGCTGGTACTTCGTCAATGGCGGCTTCTTCCCCGAGGAGGGCTGGCTGCTCAAGAACGTCGATCGCATCCGGCACATTCCGTGCTGGATCGCCCAGGGACGGTTCGACGTGGTCACGCCGATGACCAGCGCCTGGGCGTTGCACCGGGCGTGGCCGGAGGCGAAGCTGGACGTCGTCGGCGACGCCGGCCACGCCTCGAGCGAGCCCGGCATCATCGACAGCCTGGTGCGCGGCACGGACTGGGCGGCGTCGCTGTAGATTGTCCGACACCGGGTCTCCCCCACCTGCGGGGCAGGATCCGGTTCGCCTACTTCGGGTTCGTGCTGCGGACCATTTCGGACAGCTGGAAGCCGATGCGGCGAGCTTCGCGCTCCCCGGGCTTCTTGCGGGCGTTCAGGAGCACGTTGATCTGCGCGTAGTGCTGGATCAGGCGCACCGGACGGCCGTCGGGGTTCTTGCCGGTGAAGAGAATGAAGTCCGGCCCCCAGAAGCCGACGTCCTCGATCTGCATGACGCCGTCGCCTGGCACGCCGACGATGTGAGCGGCGACCTCCTCGTCCCGGTCAAGGCTCTTCTCGAAGTCCTCGATCAGCTTGGAGAGGCGGACGAAGGCCCATTCGGCGGGGTTCTCGCGCATGTGGACGCCCTCGGTGAGGGCGGCCTTCTGCTCGGGCGAAGCGGCCGGCAGCATGGGCTGGGGACAGGGCTGCTCGCCCCAGTCGGGGACGAATTCGGGCAGCACGGAATCGGTCTTGGCGTCGCTCATGTCCGACCGTAACGCGCGAGAGTCGCGATCAGAACAGGCCGTGTCCCTTCGGCAGCTCGGCGTACCGGTGGACGCGCGTCGACAACACCAGTCCGAAGCCGAACATCACCGTCATCATCGACGAGCCGCCGTAGGACAGCAGCGGCATGGGCACGCCGACCACGGGAGCCATCCCCATCACCATGGCGCCGTTGATCAGCACGAACAGGGCGAAGAAGGCGGTCATGCCGGCGGCGGCGAGCCGTCCGAAGTGGCTGTGGGCCAGCGAGGCGATGCGAAGCGCGATGAGGATCACCGCGACGTAACAGGCCAGCACGGTGAAGGACCCGACGAAGCCGAACTCCTCGGCCACGGTCGAGAAGATGAAGTCGGTGTGCCGCTCGGGCAGGAACTCGAGCTGGCTCTGGCTGCCGAGGCCATAGCCCTTGCCGAGCAGCCCGCCGGAGCCGAGCGCGATCTTCGACTGGATGATGTTGTAGCCGGTGCCCGACGGGTCGGCCTCGGGGTCGAGGAAGGTCAGCACCCGGTTGCGCTGGTATTCGTGCATGCCGAACATGACGAACGGCGGTATGGCGACCACGGCGGCGGCGGCGCCCGCGACGATGACCCGCCAGCTGAGGCCGGCCATGAACATCACCGCCGCCCCCGTCAGGCCGATGATCATCGCCGAGCCGAGGTCCGGCTGTTTGGCCACCAGCAGGAACGGCAGGCCGATCATGCCGGCGGGGATCAGCAGCTTCCACGACCAGCGCGCCTCCTGGGCGGTGTGGTTGTGGTACCAGCGTGCCAGGGCGAGGACGAGCCCGAGCTTCATGAACTCGGCCGGCTGAATGCGGGTGAAGCCGAGGTTCAGCCAGTTCTTGGCCCCGGCGCCCGCCGGCTGGTAGCCGAGCGGGGTGAACTCGATCATCAACACCAGCACGAGCAGCACGCCGTAGAGCGGATAGGCCGCGCGGAACCACCATTTCGGGTGGACCATGGCGAGGACCAGCATGGCCACCAGCAATCCCCCGAAGCGGATCAGGTGGGGCGCGGCCCATGGGGTCCAGCTTCCCCCGGCGATCGAATAGAGCATGCCGGCGCCGACGCAGGCGATCACGGCCAGAAGGCTGATCAGCCGCCAGTCCAGCTCCGCGATCTTGGTCGACAGCCGGTCGCGTTCTCCCGGACGGGTCAGGGCGGAAGCGGTCATCGGGGCGGCTCCGCCAGATAGGGGCGCGGACCGCTGGTCGCCGTCGGCGGCGACGGGGCCGGTCGCGGCGAGGCCGGCGGCGCGACGACCTCCGCGCCGGTGACCTCGCCCCCGGGGCCGGCGCCGCCCTCCCCCTCGTCGGCGCCGGCGGGCGCCTGCGGCTCGGGCGGAAGCGGGCGCTCGATGCGGGCGCGCATGTCGGGGTCCTTGAGGAGGACGGTCTTCATGATCTCCCGGGCGCGGGGCGCCGCGTCCGCGGAGCCGCCGGACGGCGCATGCTGGATGATCAGGGCGATGGCGTAGCGCGGCGCGTCGTGGGGGGCGAAGGCCACGAACAGGGCGTGGTCGCGACGGGACCAGTCGGCGTTGCGCGGGCCGCGCGACTCGCCCGGACGGTAGTCGCGGGACTGGGCGGTGCCGGTCTTGCCGGCCATCTGAATGTCGCCGAGGCCGAGCTGCGACGCCCGATAGGCGGTGCCGGTGACGTCGTTGGCCACGGCGGCCATGCCGCCGCGGACGATGTCCAGGTGTTCCCGGGAGAACGGCAGGTCTGGCACGGCCGCGCCCGACGGCCGTTCCACGCCGCCCACGGACTTCACCAAACGCGGATGGATCGCCTTGCGGCCGTTGGCGATGCGGCTGGTCATCACCGCCAGCTGCAGGGCGTTCACCGACAGCGCGCCCTGCCCGATCGCCACCGACAGGGTCTCCCCGGGGTACCAGGTGGGATCGTCGTCCCAGCTCGTCGCCTCGGTGTACTCACGCTTCCACCGCGTCGAGGGGACGATGCCCTTCGACTGGCCGGCGATGCCGATCTCGTAGACGTGCCCGAAACCGAGGTCCCTGGCCACGCGGGCGATGCGGTCGACCCCGGCGCGGTTGCAGAGATGGTAGAAGTAGGTGTCGCACGAATTCTTGATGGCGTTGTGCATGTCCATCGCCCCGTGGCCGCCCGCCTTCCAGCAGCGGAAGGTGCGGGCGCCGTAGCGATAGCCGCCGGTGCAGACCACCCGTTCGGTCGGATCGATCCCGGCGTCGAGGAAGGCCAGGGCCGACGTCATCTTGAAGGTCGAGCCCGGCGGGAAGGTGCCGTAGATGGCCTTGTCCAGCAGCGGCTTGCGCTCGTAGTCGCGCAGGGCGTTGTAGATGCGGCTCGGCACGCCGCTGACGAACAGGTTGGGATCGAACGACGGCGCCGAGACCATGCACAGAACGTCGCCGTTGCGGATGTCCATGACGACGCAGCCGCCGGACTCCTCGCCGAACACTTCCAGCGCGCGGTTCTGCACGTCGGCGTCGAGAGTCAGGACCACATCCTTGCCGGGGATGGCCGGGCGCGAGCCGCCCACGTCCTCGGCCACCACGCGCCCGCGCGCGTCCACCTCGACGCGATTGCCGCCGGCCTCGCCGCGCAGGTCGGTGTCGAAGGCCTTCTCCACCCCCTGCCGGCCGATGCGAAAGCCCGGATTGTAGAGGATCTCGGGGACCTTCTCCCCGCGCTCCTCGATGGCCTCGATGTCGCGGTCGTTGGGCTTGGCGACGTAGCCGATGACGTGGGCGAAGGCCCCGCCGAAGGGGTAGAAGCGCGCCTCGTGCATGTCGGCCATCACGCCGGGCAACTCGTTGGCGTACAGGTTGACGCGGGCGAACTCCTCCCAGGTCAGGTCGCTCTTCACCGGCACCGGCGAGAAGCGCGGGGCCGCGTTGACGTCGCGGATGATCGAGCGGCGACGATCCATCGTGTCCGGCAGCAGCCGGCCGAGCAGGTCGAGCGTCTGGTCGAGGTCCTTGGTTTCGTCGCGGACCACCAGCACCCGGAAGCTGGGCCGGTTGCCGGCGATGACCACGCCGCTGCGGTCAAGGATGCGGCCCCGCGGCGGCGGCACCAGACGGAAGTTGAACTGGTTGGCGCTGGCGAGGGTCGTGTACTCCTGCGCCTGGACCACCTGCAGCTGGGCCAGACGGCCGGTCAGGGCGAGGCCGCCGAGCGCCGTCAGACCGCCCAGCACGAAGGTGCGGCGCAGGAAGGAGCCCTGCCGCTCGTTCGGGTCGGAGAAGAAGATCGCGGGTTCCGAACTCATCGGAACCTCACGTCGCCGTCCTCGAAACGCTCGATCATGCGGTCGGCGAACGGGAACAGCAGCAGGGTTGGCGCGACCTGGCCGAGCAGGGCCAGGATCGAGGGGGGATTGGAGGCGACGACGCTGGTGACAAGCCAGGCGAGGAGGAAGGCCAGGCCGCAGCAGGCGGCGTACCAGACGAAAAGGACCGCGGTCTCTTGACCGATCAGGAAGCTGCGCGAACCCAGCACCACGGCGTAGACGCCCAGCAACGCGAGCGGCCAGAGGCCGAGCGGGCCATACCAGAAGACGTCGAGGAACAGGCCGAGCGCGGTCAGCACGACCGGGGCGACGATCGACGGCCGGATCAGCGGCCAGGCGAAGGCCAGCACCATGGGGATCACCGGCTCCGGGAGGTGCAGGCCGAAGAGTTCGACGGGGGTGGCGAGAAGGATGGTGGCCGCGACCGTGATCAGGGCCGGAATGAAGATCCACTGCACCGGGCCCACCACGCGGACCGGGACGGGGCGTCTCATTCGGTCCCCCCTGTCGCGGGCGGCTCGGCAGCCGTCGCCGGCGGCGGAACCGCAGCGGCGCGTTCGAGGGCGGCCTGGGCCGCGGCGGCGCGCCGGGCGGCGGCGTCCTCGGCCGCCGCAGCCTGTTCGGGCGTCGCCTCCGACAGGGTCTCGAGCGCGGCGAGCGGGCGGGCGTTCAGGGCCTCCGGATCGACCAGCTGGCCGAAGTCCTCGAACATCAGGATGCGGACGTAGTCGATCGCCCCGCGATCGCTGAACAGCTTCACCCGCCAGCTGCCGTCGACGCCGCGGGCGGCCACGCCGATGGGCAGTCCGCGCGGGAAGGCCCCGCCGTCGCCGGAGGTCAGGATGCGGTCGCCGGCCTGGACCGAGTCCACGCCGCGCACGAATTCCAGACGCGGATTGCCCGAGCCGTCGCCGGTCAGGATCGCGCGGGCGTCGGTGCGATCGACCAGGACCGGGGTTCGGCTGGCGACGTCGGTGAGCAGAAGCATCCGGCTGACGTTGGGCGAGGTTCCGACGATCCGCCCCACCAGGCCGTGCTCATTGATGACCGGATTGCCGACCTTGATCCCGGCCGCCGCGCCGATGTCGAGCAGGCGCGCGTTCGAGAAGGGGCCTCGGGAATCGGACACCGAGCGGGCGGTGCGCATCGGCACCGGCGGCTCGGGCCGGATGCCCAGCATGGCCTCGTAGCGTGCGTTGATGTTCTTCAGGGCGATCGCCTGGTCGCGCCACGGCTCGAGCTCGGCCAGCTCGCGCCTGAGCCGGCGGTTCTCGGAGACGGCGAAGAAGTAGCCCCCGATCCCGTCGGCGAGGTGGCCGAACCAGCGCACGGGCGCGGCGAACACGCCGCCGACCGGTCCGGCGACGGTTTCAACGCCCGCGCGGGCGGGCTGGTAGGGCGAGGCGTCGCCGCGCGTGTCGCTGATCAGCAGCAGGACGGCGCCGACGCCGCAAACGACGACCGCGACCGCCGCCGTCCAGGCCAGCGGCACCTTGAGGTTTTCGAACGGTCCGTCGCGAAAC
>Ga0154912_103_pt5 | contig 151720 bp, 146 predicted proteins | sample RifCSPhighO2_01_FD_105881 | JGI IMG/M metagenome (GOLD analysis project Ga0154912, IMG submission 105881) | Caulobacterales bacterium RIFCSPHIGHO2_01_FULL_70_19 | reverse complement strand
GGCCGCGCGCGCGGCCGACTCGGTGGAGTAGGCGCCGAGCTGGACCAGAGGACGCTCGGCCTCGACGACGCGGAGCGCCGGGCGGAGCGCAGGCCGCCGGACGACGCTGTCGACCCTCCCCCGAACCTCGGCCACGACGCCGTCGACCACCGCCGGAGCCGCAGCGGCCGCGGCGCGGGACGTCGCCGCCTGGACCACCCCGCCCAGGCCGCCGTCGCGGGCGTCCCAGAGGGCGTGCGGATCCATGACCTCGACGCGCAGCGCCGGCCGCAGACCGCGATCGTCGGAGCGGGCCGCCGCTGTGCCGACCGGCCTCGTCGGGGTCGACCCGTCGAGCGGGATGGCGGCCACCTGTTCGGCCAGGTTCTCGAACCGGTTCGGATCGCTCTCGACCACGCCGCAGGCGGTCAGGCCCATGGCGAGGAGCAGGGCGAGGACTGGACGGAACGGGAGACGCGGCGTCATAAGCCGGATCCTGGCACGCGGAGCTTTGCAACGCGGTTCACAAGCACGCCTAACGCGAAGGGTTAATCCGTTCACCATGGCCGATCGCGAGACCTCCGCCCTGCCCGTCGCACGCACCATCGCCGAGCTGCGCGAGACGGTAAGCGGCTGGCGGCGGCAAGGGTTCAGCGTCGGCTTCGTTCCGACCATGGGCGCCTTGCACGAAGGCCACCTGTCGCTGGTCCGGGCGGCGGTCGAGCGGACGGACCGCGTGGTGGCCAGCGTCTTCGTCAATCCGGCCCAGTTCGCCGCGCACGAGGATCTCGGGACCTATCCGCGGCAGGAGGCCCGGGACGCCGAACTGCTCGCGGGCGCCGGTTGCCGGCTGATGTACGCCCCCGCCGTCGAGGAGATGTACCCCGCCGGCTCCACGACACGCGTCGAGGTCGCCGGGCCGGCGGAGGGTCTGGAGGGCGCCTTCCGCCCGCAGATGTTCGGCGGCGTGGCCCTGGTGGTGGCCAAGCTGTTCAACCAGGTGCAGCCCGACGTGGCGGTTTTCGGCGAGAAGGACTGGCAGCAGTTGATGGTGGTGCGCCGGATGGTGCGCGACCTCGACATTCCGGTTCAGATCGTCGGCATGCCCACGGCCCGCGACGGCCACGGCCTGGCCTTGTCCAGCCGCAACGCCTACCTGTCGGCCGCCGAGCTGGAGACGGCGCGCCGGCTCAACGGGGTGCTGGCCGAGGCGGGGGCGCGGGCCGCGGCCGGCGAGGCCGTCGAAGCGGTCGAGGCCGACGCCGCCGACGCCCTGCTCGGCGCGGGCTTCGACGTCGTCGACTACGTCGCCATCCGCCGGGCCGACGATCTGGCGCCGTTCGCGCGCACCGTCGACGCCCCGGCGCGCATCCTCGCCGCCGCCCGCATCGGCCGCACCCGGCTGATCGACAACATGGCGATCTAGGCGACCGCTCCGACGCATCCCTCGGGTCCGCCGACCGACAGCGGGGCGTCGGTGAGGCAGATCGTCCAGCCATGGTGGGTTGCGAGGCCGAGCCGCCGGCCGGCCCCGTCTCCGGCGTCCCCGCCGGCGCTGACCAGGACGCGGGGACCCGCCGGAAGGGCCGCGGGATCGATCTTGCCCAGCGCCAGGGCCGTCGGGACGGCGCCGCCGAAGCCCTCGAACACGCTGAGCGAGGTCCACTGCCGGCGGAGGCCGATCCACCACGGATCGCCGGCGTTGACGGCGAGCACCGCCACCCCCTGCCCTTCCGCCGCCCACTTCAGCGCCGCCTGGGGGTCGCCGGCCAGGCGCATCTCCGCCGCCGCCCCGAACCGGCGGCGGGCGGCGTCGAAGGCGCGGGTCGGCTCGACCGGAGCCCAGACCTGCACCCGCGTGGGGCCCTGGCGGGTCAGCCCGTGGCCGACCACCTCGCGCCACAGGGCCCGGACCGCCTCGCGGTTGTCGGGCCGGGCGCGGGCGGCGATGCGTTGCAGCACCGCCTGCTCGCGATCCGGGCGCAGCTTGAGGTGCGGCCCGGCCGGCGCGTCCTTGGCGCGGCCGACGCGGGCGGCGATGGCCAGGCGGCGCTCGAAGAGGGCGAGGATCTCGTCGTCCAGCTGGTCGATCTCGTGGCGCAGGGCGGCCAGGGCCATGTGCTTGGGGCTGACGTCGTCGGGCCGGCGTTCAGCGGGCGGCCAGACCTGTTGCACGGCGGGATTCAGGGCGTGGGACACGGGAGGAAGCTTTCGGTTCGATACGGTCGGGAGAGTTTGCGAGCCGCCGCTCCCTTGCGGAGCGGTCGCCGGCGAGGCCGCCGGGACGGATCGCCCGACGCCTCAGCCGGCGTATCGAAAGCCGAGATACAGGTCCGCGCCCGCGGCGAAACGGGGGGCGAAGGTCGCAGCGATGGCTTGCGAACGGACCATGCCACCCAGAAGCCGCATCGGTTCGCCGCCGTCAAGCGCCGTCGCGGCTGAGCAGGACGAAGCGCGTGCGGTTGTCGGAGGAATCCTGCAGGTCGTTGCGCAGGATCGACAGGTCGTAGACCTCGGCGGCGCGCGCCGGAGCGACGGCCGCCCGGGTCGGATCGCCGGCCTCGGCGACCGCGCGGGCGGCGCCGGCGGTGTCGAAGGCTTCGACGGCCTCGACGCCCAGTTCCGCCAACGTGCCGACGCACTGGTCCAGCGCCGCCGGATGGCTCTCGGCCGTCCGTATGTCGCCGATCCGTGCGCCGGGCCGGGCCATCAGCGCCAGCCGAATGGGCCTCCAAACCTCCGAGACGACCCTGAGGCCCGAGCTTTCGACAAGGGTCGCGGCGGGTTCGACCCGCCCGATGGTGGAGTTCTCGACCGGAATGAGCGCGCAGCCCACCTCGCCGCGATGGAGCGCGCCCAGCGCCGCCTCGAACGTCTCGTACGGCACGGGCTCGTCCCACGGCCGCAGATCGATGCAGGCCTCGTGGCTGAAGGCGCCGGGGGCCCCCTGATAGGCGCAACGGCCGGGCGGGACGTCGCCGTCGGGCCGGCCGACGCCCTCCATGGTCAGGCCGCCTCGGAGCGGGCGCGGCGGCCCGCCTTGAGCCGCTCGGCGACGAGGAAGGCGAGCTCCAGCGCCTGGTCCGCGTTCAGACGCGGATCGCAATGCGTGTGATAGCGGCTGCTGAGATCGTCCTCGGTCAGCATCTGGGCGCCCCCGAGGCACTCGGTGACGTTCTGGCCGGTCATCTCCAGGTGCACGCCCCCGGGGTGGACGCCCTCGGACTCCGCCACGTCGACGAAGGTGCGCACCTCGGTGAGGATGCGCTCGAACGGCCGGGTCTTGTAGCCGTTGCCGGCCTTGAGCGTGTTGCCGTGCATCGGGTCGATCGACCAGACCACCCGCCGCCCGGCCGCCTTCACGGCCCGCATGAGGCGCGGCAGACGGTCGGCGACCTTGTCGGCCCCGAACCGCCCGATCAGCGTCAGCCGGCCCGGGGTGTTGTCCGGATTGAGCACGTCGATCAGGGCGAGCAGGTCGTCGGGCTCCATGGTCGGCCCGCACTTCAGACCGACCGGATTGCGGATGCCGCGGGCGAACTCGACGTGGGCGCCGTCCAGCTGGCGGGTGCGCTCGCCGATCCAGACCATATGAGCCGAGGTGTCGAACCACTCCCCGGTCGCGCCGTCCAGCCGCGTCAGCGCGCTTTCCAGGTTGAGCAGCAGGGCCTCGTGGCTGGTGAAGACCTCGACCCGGCTCAGGTCCGGATGGGTCTCCGGCGTGACGCCGACCGCCTGCATGAAATCGAGCGCCTCGCCGATCTTGTCGGCCAGCTCGCGGTAGCGGGCGCCGTAGGCGTTCTCGGCCGCGAAGCCGAGCGTCCAGCGGTGGATGTTGTGCAGGTCGGCGTAGCCGCCGCCGGCGAAGGCGCGCAGCAGGTTCAGGGTCGCCGCCGACTGGTGGTAGGCGCGCAGCAGCCGCTGCGGATCGGGAACCCGCTCCTCGGCGGTGAAGCCCATGCCGTTGATGATGTCGCCGCGGTAGCTGGGCAGGGTCTGATCGCCGATGGTCTCCAGCGACGACGAGCGCGGCTTGGCGAACTGGCCGGCGATGCGGCCGACCTTCACCACCGGCTTGCGGCCGGCGAAGGTCAGCACCACGGCCATCTGCAGGATCAGCCGGAAGGTGTCGCGGATGTTGTCGGTCGAGAACTCCTTGAAGCTCTCGGCGCAGTCGCCGCCCTGCAGCAGAAAGGCCTCGCCGGCTTCCACCTGGGCGAGCTTGGACGTCAGTCGGCGCGCCTCGCCGGCGAAGACCAGCGGCGGCATGGCGCGCAGCTCGTCCTCGACGCGGGCCAGCGCCGCCATGTCCGGATAGTCCGTCGGCATCTGCACGACGGGTTTCTGTCTCCAGCTGTCGGGGGTCCAGCGCATACTCATCGCGGCAAGATAGGCCGCCGCCCCTCCTACGACAATGAACGCGATGCCGCGCCGTCAGCCGGCGCTGGCGGCGCCGGGCTGCTGCTTGTCCCGCAGGGTGACAAGTTCCTCCGCCATCGTCGGGTGCACGGCGCAGGTGGCGTCCCACTGGGCCTTGGTGAGTCCCGCCTTCACGGCGATGGCGGCGAGCTGGATCATCTCCGGCGCCTCGGGGCCGACGATGTGCACGCCGACGACCTTCTGGCTCTCGCCGTCCACGACCAGCTTCATCAGCACCCGCTCGTCCGAGCCCGTGAAGGCGTACTTCATCGGGCGGAATCGGGTGAGGTAGACGTCGACCTCGCCGGGGCAGCTGTGGCGCGCCTCGCTTTCGGTCAGCCCCACCACGCCGACGGGCGGCTGGCTGAATACGGCGGTGGCGACCGCCTCGTAGTCGAAGGCCGTCGGGTTGTCGCGATAGACGGTCTCGTGGAAGGCGACGGCCTCGCGGATGGCCACCGGCGTCAGGTTCATCCGGTCGGTCACGTCGCCGATCGCCCAGATGTTGTCGGCCGTGGTCTTCGAGAAGCCGTCGACCCTGATCGCGCCCTGCTCGTTCAGCTCGACCCCTGCCGTCTCGAGACCGAGATCCCTGACGTGCGGCACGCGCCCGGTGGCGAACATGACCACGTCCGTCTCCAGCGCCATGCCGTTCTCGAGGTGATTGACGATGCCGGTGGCGGTCTTCTCCAGGGACCGGTGCTGGCAGCCGAGGATGACCTTGACGCCGCGCTTCTCGATCTCGCCGGCCAGATGGGCGCGGACGTCGTCGTCGAAGCCGCGCAGGATGTTGGGGCCCCGGTAGATCAGGGTGGTCTCGACCCCGAGGCCGGCGAAGATGCCGGCGAACTCGACGGCGATATAGCCGCCGCCGGCGATGAGGATCCGCTTCGGCAGCTCCGGCAGGTGAAAGGCCTCTTCCGAGGTGATGGCGTGTTCGATCCCGGGCAGGTTCTCCGGCTTCCACGGACGGCCGCCGGTGGCGATGAGGATCTTCTCGGCGGTGACCGTCCGGTCCTTGCCGACGATCTCGACGGTGTGGGCGTCCTTCAGCACGGCGCGGCCGTGGATCAGGTCGACGCCGGCCTTGCCCAGATTGGCGGCGTAGATGCCGGACAGGCGGGCGATCTCGACGTCCTTCGCCTCGAGGAAGGTCGGCCAGTCGAACTTCGCATTGTCGAACGACCAGCCGTAGCCCTCGGCGATCTCCAGCGCATGGCTGAACTCCGACGCCATCACCATGAACTTCTTGGGCACGCAGCCGCGGATGACGCAGGTGCCGCCGACCCGGAACTCCTCGGCGATCGCGACCCGCTTGCCGCCGAGGGCGGTCAGACGAGCGGCGCGCACCCCGCCCGAGCCGGCGCCGATGACAAAGAGGTCGTAGTCGTAGTCGGGCATGAGCGCCTCGCTGGGTCAGGAAACGGGTCGGGCCCACACATAGGCGTCAGCGGCGAAGCTCCAAGCCGGTTCGCCGCGTTAGGCGATCGCCGGCCCCCTCGCAAGGCTCCGTTGACACCGTCCCGGAGGCGCGTAGGGTCGCCTTCCCGCTACCGGAGCTTGTGCTATGCTGGCCGCTCTCTCCGCCGCCCTCGCCCTCCTGGCCCAGGACCCGACAGGTCCTGCCCCGGACCCACAGGCGGAGGAGCCGGTCGAACTCGACGCGGTGACCGTCACGGGCCGTCGACTGGACGATCTGATCAAGGGCTTCGTCGGCGAGGTCGCGGCGCCCAACCGGGACCGCGGCCTTGCGCGGTGGGACGGCCGCGTCTGCGTCGGCGTCGCCAACCTGCGGTCGGACCTGGCCCAGTACCTCGTCGACCGCGTCTCCACCGTGGCGGAAGACGTGGGCCTCGAGACCGGGGGACCGGGCTGCACCCCGAACATCCTCGTCGTTGCGACTGACGACGGCGGCGGTCTGGCCCAGGCCCTGGTCGAGGAGCGCGCCCGAGCCTTCCGCATGGGCGGCTCGGGGATGGATCGGGGCGGAGCCGCGCTGCGTGATTTCCAGCAGACGGACCGGCCCGTGCGGTGGTGGCAGATGAGCGTGCCGGTCGACGCCGACACCGGCTGGCGCGCCGTCAGGATACCGGGCGAGTGCACCGGCGCGTGCGAGAGCCCCGTCGACTATGCGCCGGTGCTGACCGTCACCTCGCCCAGCAGGCTGCGCTCACAGATCGTCGACAACCTGGCGCGGACCATCGTGATCGTCGACATCGACGAGACCGCCGGAAAGGTGACGTCCACCCAGCTGGCCGACTACATCGCGATGGTCTCCCTGGCGCAGATCGACCCGGACGCCGACACCAGCCGCTATGCGACGATCCTGAACGTGTTCGACGACCCGACCGCCGCCGACCATCTGACCGGATGGGACCAGGCCTATCTGGAGGGCCTGTACGACGCCGAGCGCGGGAGCGCCGGCCGCCGGGCCGGGCGCGGCGAGGTGGTCCGGTCGATCCACCGGGCCCATGTCCGCGCGAACGCCGCCGAGGACGAGGTCCCCGCCGAGTAGGCGGGGCCGCGCCCGGACCTCACGGCGTCAGCAGGTCGACGCCCCCGTCCGTCCCGACGATCGCCTCATCGGCAAGGTCGAGGAACAGGCCGTGCTCGACCACGCCGGTGACGAGCTTCAGGTCGTCCGCGAGCCGGGCCGGGTCGTGGATGGCCCCGCAGGCGGCGTCATAGATCAGGTTGCCGCCATCGGTGCGCACCAGCCCGCGCTCGGCCTTGCGCACGCGAGCCGGCATGGCGATGTCGTGGTCGACCAGGACGTCGGCGATGCGGTTGGCCGTCGTCTTGTGACCGAAGGCGACCACCTCGATGGGCAAGGCGAAGCGGCCGAGCGTCTTCACCACCTTGGCGGCGTCGGCGATGACGATGCACCTCGCCGAGGCCTCCCAGACCAGCTTCTCGCGCAGCAGGGCCGCGCCGCCGCCCTTGATCAGGGCCAGCCCCGGCCCGACCTCGTCGGCGCCGTCGACAGTCAGGTCGATGCGCGGCGTATCCTCGAGCGTCGACAGCGGCAGGCCCAGCTCGCGGGCCAGTTCGGCGGTGGCTTCCGACGTGGGCACGCAGCGCAGGTCGGGCAGCTGGCGGGCCGCCAGCGCCCTGACGAACCAGGCCGCCGTCGATCCGGTGCCGAGACCGACGATCATGCCGGCCTCCACGCGTTCCGCCGCCGCCTCCCCGGCGCGGCGCTTCTGATCGTCGGCGCTCATCCGCCCTTCCCCTTCCGGGCGGCCTTCTTCGCCCGCATGGTCTCCATGAACCGCGCCGCCCAGCCGGCCTTGGCGGTCTGCCGACCCCGCGCCAGGGCCAGGTCGCCGGGCGCCACGTCGCGCGTCACCACCGACCCGGAACCGACCATGGCCCCGGCGCCGATGCTCACGGGCGCCACGAGGGAGCTGTTGGAGCCGACGAAGGCGCCCTCGCCCACCGTCGTACGATGTTTGAAGAAGCCGTCGTAATTGCAGAAGATCGTGCCGGCGCCGATGTTGGCCTTCGCGCCGACCTCGCCGTCGCCGAGATAGGCGAGGTGGTTCGCCTTCGCCCCCTTGCCCATGGCCACGTTCTTGACCTCGACGAAGTTGCCGACCTTGGCGCCCTCCCCCAGATCGGCGCCCGGACGCAGGCGCGCGTAGGGGCCGACCTCGGCGCCGCCGGCGACCCGCGCGCCCTCGACGTGGCTGAAGCTGCGGATGCGGGCGCCCGGGGCGATCCGCGCGCCCGGGCCGAAGACGACGTACGGCTCGATCGTCGTTCCCGCCCCGATCTCGGTGTCCCACGAGAAATGCACCGTCTCCGGCGCCGGCATGGTCACGCCCGCGGCGAGGAGGTCTTCCCGTCGCACCTTCTGAAACAGCGCCTCCGCCTGCGCCAGTTCGGCCTGGGAGTTGACCCCCATGACGGCGTCCTCGGAGGCGAAGACGGCGCGCGTCGGCTCGCCGCGGCGCCGCGCCAGCTCGACCACGTCGGTCAGGTAGTATTCGCCCTTGGCGTTGTCGTTGCGGACCTCGGCCAGCAGCTCGAAGAGCAGGCCGACCGGCGCGGCCATGACCCCGGAGTTGCAGGCGGTGATCGCCAGGACGTCCGGCGAAGCCTCCTTGGCCTCGGTGATCGCCTCCAGCTCGTCCCCCCTGAGGATCAGCCGGCCGTAGGCGCCGGGATCGCGGGCTTCAAAGCCGATCACCCGGACGCCCTCGCTGGCGGCGAACACCGGCTCGATGTCGGCGGCGCGGAGCAGCGGCACGTCGCCATAGGTGACGACCACCTGGCCGCGGAAATCGGCCAGCGCGCTCTCGGCCGCGCGCACGGCGTGGCCGGTGCCCAGCGGCGGGTCCTGAACGGCGATGCAGTCCTCGCCGAGCCGCCTCGCGACGTGGGCGCGGACCTCGGGCGAATGCGCCCCGACCACCACCACCACGCGTTCGCAGCCCAGCGCCTCGGCGGCGTCGATGGCGTGGTCAAGCATGGCCCGACCGCCGACCGGGTGCAGCACCTTGGGCAGCGGCGACTTCATCCGCGTGCCCTGTCCTGCAGCGAGGATTATGGCGGCGCGGGGTTCGGCTGTACTGGTCATGAATCGGTCCGGCGGCTAGTCGTCCCCGGCGGTCTAGCCCATCGGGGCGCCCGGCGGGAGATGTGGATGACGGTGCGGGATCTCGACGGCTGGACCATCGCCTTCGATCTGGATGGAACGCTGGTCGACTCGGCCCCCGACCTGATCGGGACCCTGAACCACCTGCTGCACGAACATGGACACGCTCCTGTGCCGCTGTCGTCGGCGAGGCATCTGGTCGGGCACGGCGCGCGGGCCCTGCTGCGCCACGGCTTCGCCGAGGCGGGGGCGGTCTGGGACGAGGCCGCCCACCCGGGCCTGTTCGACCGCTTCATCGCCCACTACGTCGGGCGAATCGCCGACGACAGCCGGCCCTTCGAAGGGGTGGTGGAGACGCTGGAGGCGCTGGCCGGGCGTGGCGCGCTTCTCTGCGTGGCGACCAACAAGCGCAGCGACCTGGCGGAGGCGCTGATCGACGCCCTGGATCTGGGGCGGCACTTCGCGGCGGTCGTCGGCGCCGACCGGGTGTCGGCGCGCAAGCCGGCCGCGGCGCATCTGATCGAGGCGGTGGAGATGGCGGGCGGCGACCCCGGTCGCGCGATCATGGTCGGCGACGCGTCCACCGACACCGGCGCCGCCCGGGACGCGGGCATGCCCTGCGTCGTCTGCGCCTTCGGCTACAACGATCTGCCGCGCGACCGGCTGGGCGGCGACGCGTGGATCGAACGCTTCGCGGAGCTGGAGGCGGTGTCGGCCGAGCTTTGTCGGGCAAAATAGCACCGGAACGGTTGCGGATACGGCCGGCGCACCACATCTGGCGCGCTCCGTCCCTGCAAGGCGCCCTGCATGCTGCACCGCTTCTTCGCCATCCCCCTGTGGCAACGCACCGCCGCCGGCTTCGCGCTGGGCATCGCCGCCGGACTGGTTCTGCGGGACCAGGCGACCATCTGGCTTCAGCCGATCGGCGACGTCTATCTGAACCTCATCCGCATGGTGGTCGCGCCGCTGGTGCTGTTCACCATCGCCAGCTCGATCGCGCGCCTCGGCGAAGGCGTCGGCGCCATCCGGTTGGGGGTCCGCACCCTGGCGTGGTTCGCCGTCACGTCGCTGCTGGCGGTGCTGGTCGGATTCGCCTTCGGCCAGTTGATCGATCCCGGAGCCGGACTGCAGAACCTGCCGCTCGGCGAGGTGCGCGAGCGCGAGATCCCGACGCCGCTCGAGGTGCTCATCGGGATCGTTCCGACCAACCCTTTCGCCGCCCTGGCCGAGGGCAAGGTGCTGCAGATCCTGTTCTTCTCGGCCCTGGTCGGCGCCGCGCTGGTGGCGCTCGGGGACCGCGCACAGACGGCGCGGCGGTTCGTGGACGAGGGCGCATCCATCGTCTTCCGGATCACGCGGTGGGTCATCCAGCTCACGCCGATCGGGGTGTTCGGCCTGATCGGCTCGGTTGTCGGCGGCTACGGCTGGGAGGCGCTGCTCCCCCTCGGCAAGTTCATTCTCGCCATCTACGCGGCCTGCCTGTTCCACATCCTCGTGGTCTACTCCGCCCTGCTGAAGCTGCACGGACTGAAGGTCCGCTCCTTCTTCCGGGGCGCCTTCGCGGCCCAGCAGACCGCCTTCGCCACCTCGTCCTCGCTGGGGACCCTGCCCGTCACCCTGCGCCAGACGGTCGAGCGGCTGGGCGTGCCCCAGGCCTACGCCGCCTTCGCCGTGCCGCTCGGCGCGAATGTGAAGATGGACGGCTGCGGCGCCATCTACCCGGCCATCGCCTCCATCTTCATCGCCCAGTATTTCGGGATCGAGCTCAGCTTCACCCAGTATGTGCTCATCGGCCTGACGGCGGTGCTGGGTTCGCTGGGCACGGCCGGCGTGCCGGGAACGTCGATCGTCATGCTGACGCTCACGCTGTCGACGGCCGGGCTGCCGCTCGAGGGCGTGGGCTACATCATCGCCATCGATCGGATCATCGACATGATGCGAACCGCGACCAACGTCACCGGACAGATGCTGGTCCCGGTGCTGGTCGCCCGGGAAGAGAAGATCCTGGACGAGGACATCTACGACGGCCGCGTCGCCTGGCTTCCCGGCGATCCCGAGGCCGAAACGCCGGAGGCCGTGCGGGCCGCCGGCATCTGAGGCTTGCGCGCCCGCGGAGGTCGGGCTATGTCCGCGCCTCCCCGCCAGCGGGGCCCGTCAGGATGGATGCGTAGCTCAGCGGGAGAGCACCTCGTTCACACCGAGGGGGTCACAGGTTCAATCCCTGTCGCATCCACCATTCCCCTTCCCCGTCGTCACCGTCCCGCAGCCGCCAGCGTCGTCGCCGGCAGCCGCACGATCACGTCGTCGACCTGCACGCCGCCGCGATCGATGACGAGGTTCTGGTAGTTGCGCTGGCCGTCCTGGGTTTCGGCCTGGACGTCCTCGACCTCGACCCGGAACTGGCGGCGCAGGTAGGTGGCGAGTTCGCCGGCGGTGACCAGCCGGTCGCCGTCGCCGTCCGCCTCTCCGGTCATCCCCGCCCGCACGAAGTGGGACAGGTAGCCGCCGGCCTGGAACTTGTCGGCCACGGCGCTGGTCAGGTCCTCCTCGGAGCTGAACACGCCCATGACGCCCGGCTGGTCGACGACGTTGCGCGCGAAACCGCCGGAGAAGCAGGCGTCGATGACCAGCAGCGACAGCCGGGTGTCGAGGGTGTCGAACAGCCGGGCCAGTTCGACATCGTCGATGTCGCCGTCGAACAGGGCGAGGGTTTCGGACTTGCCGTCGGGCTCGACGCCGCTGACCTCCACCGGCCGCTGGTCGCCGTGCCCGGAGAAGAAGAACAGGAACATGTCGTCGGGCCCCGCCTCGGCGGCGATCCGGCGGAAGGCCTCGCGCACGCCCTCGACCGTGGCCTCGGCGTTGGTCAGCACCACGCTGGCGTCGTTGAGGGAACCCCCGCGGCGCAGCTCCTCGGCGAGCTTGAGGGCGTCTTCATCCGTATACGGAAGGTCGTTGGCCTCGCCATCATAATCGGACACCCCGACCATCAGCGCGAACACCCGCGCCCCGCCAGCGACGGCGGCCTGCCGCGGCGGCTCCCGCCCGGCCCCGACGCTGAAGCGGTAGCTCCCGGTCTCGCCCGGACGGTAGGAGGTGACCAGCACCTCGTATTCCCCGTCCTCCGGCAGGACCAGCTGCTGGCGGCTGTCGGTTCCGTCCTCGCCGTCGTCGTTGTCGAACTGCTCCCCCGAAGGCGTCCGGAGCATGGTGTAGGCGTCGAAGGCGGAGGAGGTCAGCTCCACCGACACGCGCTGTCCGCGGCGTCCCGTGAAGCGCCAGGTGTCGACATACTCCCCGCTGTCCAGGGTCTGGTCGCCGGCGGCCAGACTGCCGGCGACCGTCTCGCCCACCTCGAGCGCACCGCCGGAGGACGGCTGTCCCGAGGCGACCTCGGCCGGCGGCCGCGCGCCGGGGGCGCCGGCGTCGGCCAGAACGACCAGCCGGTAGGAACCGCTCTCGCCCGCCTCGTAGCTCGTCGCGGCGATCGTGTACTCGCCGTCGTCCGGCAGGGTGACGCGCAGCCGGCTGTCGCGGGAGCCCGCCTCGGCGTCGTCGTCGTTGAAGTCGGAGAAGCCGCCGGGACCCGAAATCGCGACATAGGGATCGAAAGCGGTCGAGGTGAGCCGGATATCGAGCTGCTGGCCGCGGCGTCCGCGGAGCGTCCAGGTGTCGATGAATTCGCCGCTCTCCAGGCGGGCGTCCCCGCGGGCGAGATCGCCGGAGACCGTCCGCCCGACCAACAGCGTTCCATCCGGGGAGTCGGGCGTGCGCGGCCCGGCGTCGCCCCAGGCGACCGAGGCGAGCGTCAGCCGGTAGGCCCCGCTTTCGCCCGGCGCATAGCTGGTGGCGCCCACCTCGACCTCGCCGTCGGCCGGCGCGGTGAAGCGGATGCGGCTGTCGCGGGACCCGCGCGCGGAGGGATCGTCGTCGTTGTCCTCCCGCAGGCCGCCCGGGCCCCGCACCAGCAGGTAGGGATCGAACGCCGTCGAGGTCAGGCTGACCTCATAGGTCTGACCGCGCCGGACCGGGAAGCCCCAGCGGTCGTTGTACTCGCCGGACGACAGGGTGTCGTCGCCGCGGCGCAGCTCCCCGCTCACCGTCTGGCCGGGACGGAGCTGGCCCGCGTCGCCGGACCGGGCCGCCGCGCCCACCGCGGCCGTGTCGGACGAGGGACGGGCCACCTGGGCGATGGTCGGCGCGGCGACGAGAGTCAGGGCCGTGGTGGCGACCAGGAGCGTTCTGAACATGCTGTCCCCCTCAGTTACGGCGCAGCTTAGCCGACTCCGCCGGCTTGTCAGCCGCGCGGAGGCGACAGTCAGAAACCGGAGGGCCCCGGTTCGGCCTTGATCGACGGGCACAAGCCCCGCCTTTCGCCCGCCCTCTCCGGCTGGCGCGCGCCGCGTCGGCGCCTTACGGACCTTTCCATGCCCTTCCCCGCCAGCCATCCCGCGCTCGACCGCGCCCTTTCCGATCGCGGCTACGCCGAGCCGACCCCCGTCCAGGCCGCGGTGCTGGAGGCGGAAGCGGGCCGCGACCTCCTGGTCAGCGCCCAGACCGGATCGGGCAAGACCGTGGCCTTCGGCCTGGCGCTTGCGCCGACCCTGCTGGGCGAGGCCGAGCGATTCGAGGACAACGCCAGTCCGGTCGCCCTGGTGATCGCCCCGACCCGCGAACTGGCGCTGCAGGTCTCCAAGGAACTGGAGTGGCTCTACGCCCGCACCGGCGCGCGCATCGCCACCTGCGTCGGCGGCATGGATCCGCGCGCCGAGCGCCGGGTGCTGGAGCGTGGCGCGGCCATTGTGGTCGGCACCCCCGGGCGCCTGCGCGACCACCTGGAGCGCTCCGGCCTCGACCTTTCGCAACTGAAGGCGGTGGTGCTCGACGAGGCCGACGAGATGCTCGACATGGGCTTCTCGGAAGACCTGACCTTCATTCTCGACCAGGCCCCCGCCGAGCGGCGGACGCTGCTGTTCTCGGCCACCATCGCGCGCGACATTGCGGAACTGGCCAAGACCTATCAGCGCGATGCGATCCGCATCGACACCACCAGCAAGAACGCCGCCCACGGCGACATCGAATACAAGGCCATCCGCATCGCGCCGAACGAGATCGAGCACGGCGTGGTCAACGTGTTGCGCTATTTCGAGAGCCCCGGCGCCCTGGTGTTCGCCAACACGCGCGAGCGGGTGAAGCACCTCACGGCCTCGCTGCGGGAACGCGGCTTCTCGGTCGTCGGCCTGTCCGGCGAACTGACCCAGTCGCTCCGCTCGGAGGCGCTGCAGGCGCTGCGCGACGGCCACGCGCGGGTCTGCGTGGCCACCGACGTGGCGGCGCGTGGACTGGACCTGCCCGACCTGGGGCTGGTCATCCACGCCGAGATTCCGGTCAACAAGGCGACCCTGCTCCACCGCTCGGGCCGGACCGGCCGGGCCGGCAAGAAGGGCGTCTCGGTGCTGATGGTCAGCTACACCCGCCGCCGCAAGGTCGAGCTGATGCTGCACTCGGCGTCGATCAAGGCGGAGTGGTCGGGCCCGCCCAGCGCCGAGGAGATTCGCGCCCGGGACCAGGAACGGATGCTCACCGACCCGGTGCTGATGGCGCCGGCCGACGAGGAGTCCGTCGAGCTGGGGCGGCGGCTGCTGGAGCGGACCTCGCCCGAACACGTCGCCGCCGCCCTGATCCGGCTTTACCGGGAGAAGCTGCCGCCGCCCGAGGACGTCTATGACGATGAGCGCATGGCGCGCGCCCAGACGACGGGGCGCAACGAGCGCGGTCAGAAGGACGGGCCGCTGACGGACTTCGCCCGCGGCGGCGACATGAGCTGGTTCCGGGTCAACATCGGACGCGACAAGAACGCCGACCCGAAGTGGCTGCTGCCCCTGATCTGCCGCCTGGGCCACGTGACCAAGCGCGACATCGGCGCGATCAAGATCTTCGAGCGCGAGACCAAGTTCGAGATCACCGAGGAGATGAAGGCGAAGTTCGAGGCCGCCGTCGCCCAAGGTCTCGAGGAAGGCATCAAGATCGATCCGGCGGTGAAGCCGGGGCCGTCGGAAAAACCGGTCAGCCGCTGGGACAAGAAGCCCGGCGCGGGCGGGGATCGCCCCGACAGGAAGCCGTGGAAGGCCCGTGAAGACCGGCTCGAGGGCGAGAAGAAGCCTTGGGTGAAGCGCGAGGACGGCGACAAGCCGGCGTGGAAGGCCCGCGAGGACCGGCCGCAAGGCGAGAAGAAGCCGTGGGTGAAGCGCGACGACGCCGCTCCGGCCGCCGAGGGCAAGAAGCCGTGGGTCAAGCGAACGGCCGACAGCCCGACGCCTCCTGGCAAGAAGCCGTGGGTGAAGAAGCCCGCCGCCGAAGGGAAGACGCCCTGGGTCCCGCGCTCCGACGCCGGGCCCGCCCCCGCCGCCGCGGGCGACAGGCCGTGGAAGGGCAAGCCCAAGGGCGGCGACCGCCCGTGGGCGCCGAAGGACGCGCGGGGCAAGCCGGCGGCGAAGAAGCCCTACAAGGCCCGGGAGCCCCGCTGAGTCGGGGTGTGGGGCGGCGGCTTCCGCAGCCCGCACGCGCCGGCCGGGCTGGCTGACATCCGGCCCCGCCCGGCGGGCGCGCCTTCTGCGAGCGCAGGGCGACCCGGTCGGGGGACCCGAAAGGATCGGAAGATTGCACGCCTCCTGTAACCGTTTACGGTGGGCGCAGGGCAAGCAGCGGCGGGCAGGAAATATGGCGGACGTCCGGCTGACCGGGGTGACCAAGCGGTTCGGGACGACCGAGGTTCTGAGGGGGATCGACCTGGACATCGCCGACGGCGAGTTCGTGGTCTTCGTCGGCCCCTCGGGATGCGGCAAGTCCACCCTGCTGCGCACGATCGCCGGCCTTGAGGAAGCCTCGGGCGGCGAGATCGCCATCGGCGGCCGGACCGTCAACGAGCTGTCGCCGTCGGAACGCGGCGTGGCCATGGTGTTCCAGTCCTACGCCCTCTACCCGCACATGAGCGTGTACGAGAACATGGCCTTCGGGCTGAAGCTGGCGAAGGCCGACAAGGGCGAGATCGATCGCCGCGTGCGGGCCGCGGCGGAGACGCTGAACATCTCCGACTACCTCGAGCGCAAGCCCAAGGCCCTGTCCGGCGGACAGCGGCAGCGGGTGGCGATCGGCCGCGCGATCGTGCGCGAGCCGCAGGTCTTCCTGTTCGACGAGCCCCTGTCCAACCTCGACGCCGCCCTGCGGGTGCGGATGCGCTACGAGTTCGCGGCGCTGCACGAGCGGCTGAAGACGACGATGATCTACGTCACCCATGACCAGGTCGAGGCGATGACCCTGGCCGACCGGATCGTGGTGCTGAACGGCGGACGGATCGAACAGGTCGGGCGGCCGATGGAGCTGTACGAGCGCCCGCGCAACCTGTTCGTGGCCGAGTTCATCGGCAGCCCCAGGATGAACCTGATCCCTGGCGAGATCGTGGAGGCGGAGGCGGGCCGTGCGCTGGTGAGGACGGCGACCGGAGACGTGGTGTCGGCGGCGGTCGACGCCTCGAGAGCCAGGGCCGGCGACGCCGTGACCCTCGGCGTCCGGCCCGAACACCTCCTGGTCGACACCGCGGACGGGATCGCCGCGCGGGTGACCTTCGCCGAGACCCTGGGGCACGCCACCTTCGCCTATGCGGACTACGCCGGCGCGCCGCTGACGGTGCAGCTGTCCGGCGACCGGCGGCCCCGGGCGGGCGAGACGCTGCGCCTCGGCGTCCCGCCGGAACAGGCGCATCTGTTCGACGCCGCCGGCGAGGCTTTCGCCCGCCCCTAGCCTTTTTGTTGCAACGCACAAGTCACAGGCCGTAGATGGCGGGATGCCCTCCCCGGCCGAACTGACTGTCGATCTGTCGGCGCTCGCCGCCAACTTCCGCACGCTCGAGGCCGTCGGCGGGGCTCCCGTGCACCCCGTCCTGAAAGCGGACAGCTACGGACTCGGCGCCGTCGCCTGCGCCGGCCGGCTGATGACCGAGGGAGCGCGGACCTTCTTCGTCGCCCGGGCCAGCGAGGGCGAGGCGCTGCGCACGGCGCTGGGGCCCGAGCCGGCGATCTACGTGCTGGACGGCTGCGCCGCCGGCCGCGCCGGCCGGCTGCGCGCGGCCCGATTGCGGCCGGTGATCAACACCGCCGTGCAGCTGTCGGACTGGCGCGAAGCCGGCGGCGGGCCCTGCGGGCTGCAGGTCGACACGGGCATGAACCGCCTCGGCTTCCGTCCGGAGGCGGCGCCGGAGCCGTTCGAGGGCCTTGAGCTGGTGCTCAGCCACCTGGCCTGCGCCGACGATCCCGCCGAGCCGATGAACGCCCGGCAGCGCGACGCCTTCGCCGCGGCGGCGCAGCGCTATCCGGGCGCGGTGCGATCGTTCGCCAACTCCGGCGGCGTCTTCCTGGGGCGGGGCTACGCCTTCGACGCGCTGAGGCCCGGCATTTGCCTGTACGGCGGCGGGCCGGAGGGACGGCCCGACCCCCGCATCCGGCCGGTGGCTACGCTGACGGCCGAGGTACTTCAGGTCCGGGACGTGCCGGCGGGCGAGACAGTCGGCTATTCGCGGACCTTCACAGCCGGTCGTCCGACGCGGATCGCCACCTGCGCGGCGGGTTACGCCGACGGGGTGCTGCGCAGCTACAGCCCGGCCGGGAGGGCCTTCGTCGCCGGCGAGCTGCGGCCGATCGTCGGACGGGTGTCGATGGACGCCTGCGCGGTGGACGTGACGGGTCTGGACGTCGCGGTCGGAGACCGGATCGAGCTGTTCGGCGCAAACCGGCCGATCGACGACGCGGCGTCGGCGGCGGGAACCATCGCCTACGAACTGCTCAGCGCCATCACAGGACGCGTGCCGCGGGTCTACCGCGACTAGCGGGCGTCCTTCACGACCTCGCCGCCCTTGATCACCACGGCGACCGATTCAAGCGCGCGCACGTCCGCCAGCGGATCGCCGGCCACGGCGATCAGGTCGCCGTAGCGGCCGACGGCGACCGCGCCCACGTCGCCCTCCATCCCCAGCGCCTGGGCGGCGTTCCAGGTGGCGGCGCGGATCGCCTCGGCGGGGGACATGCCGTACTCGACCATGACCGCGAACTGGCGCCCGTTCCGGCCGTGCGGATAGATGGCGGCGTCGGAGCCGAACACCATCCGCGCTCCGGCCTCGTGGGCGCGGCGGAAGTTGTCGCGCTGGATCTGGGCGACTTCCCGGTCCTTGCGCAGGTTGTCCTCGGTGACGCCGAACTCGGTGCCGGTCTCCTGGGTGAAGTCGGTGTTGAAGATGTCCATCGACAGCCAGGTCCCGCGCTCCACGGCCAGGCGGACGCCCTCGGCGTCGATCATCGAGGCGTGCTCGATGGTGTCGATGCCGGCGCGGATGGCGTCGCGGATGCCGTCGGCGCCATGGGCGTGGGCGGCGACGCGGAGGCCCCACATGTGCGCTTCGTCGGCCGCGGCCTTCAGCTCCTCGAAGCTCAGCTGCTGCTGCCCCGGCTCGGTGTTTCGCGAGAAGACGCCGCCGGTGGCGCAGACCTTGATCACCCGCGCTCCGTACTTGCGCACCTCGCGGACAACCCGACGCATGGCCTCGGGGCCGTCGGCGACGAAGTCGCTGGTCCGCCGCATCGAATACGGAAAGCCGTTCTCGTCGCAGTGGCCGCCGGTGGCGCCGATATAGGTTCCCGACGGCACGATGCGCGGACCCTGGACGAAACCGCCGTCGATCGCCTGCATCATGGCGACGTCGGCGAAGGCCGGACCGCCGAGGTTCCGCACCGTGGTGAAGCCGGCCTCGAGGTTGGCGCGAGCGTGCGGGACCTGCAGGATCGCTCCGAAATCGTCGGCGTAATCCAGCTCGCGCCAGCCCGAGACGTAGGGCGTGGAGGCGAGATGGACGTGCATGTCGATCAGGCCGGGAAGCAGGGTCAGTCCCGGCAGGTCCAGCCGCTCCGCGTCGGCCGGAAGGCCGGCCGGGACGTCCCTTCCCACCGAAGCGATGCGGCCATCGACGATAACGACCACGGGATCGTCGACATAGCGGCCACGCTCGACGTCGACCATGCGCGCGGCGGTGACCACCAGGGTGTCGGCGGCGACCGGGCCGGCGAGGCCGCAGGTCGCAACAAGGGCGGCGGCCGCGACGGCCAGACGATGCAGCATGGCGAGGTCTCCTGAAGGTGCGGCCAAGCTGGCACGCCGACGGCGGCCGGCGCAACGGCCGTCGTCCGCGCGCACGACGGAGGGGGCGGTACGTCAGAATCGGTCGCAGGCTCCGCAGAGCCCCCTGCCCCGCCGCATCGGACTGCTGTAAGCCGCACCCATGGCTCGGGATGGTGCGATCTACGTCTGTCAGTCCTGCGGGGCGGTGCACGGCAAGTGGGCCGGGCAGTGCGGCGCGTGCGGGCAGTGGAATTGCATCGTCGAGGAGAGCCGCTCGGCGCCGCCGGGCGCGCTGAAGCCGGCGGCGACCAGCCGCGCGCGCGGCGTGCAGTTTGAGACCCTGCAGTCCGACACGCCCGAGCCGCCCCGGATCATCACCGGCGTCGGCGAGTTCGACCGCGTGTGCGGCGGGGGCGTGGTGCCCGGGTCGGCCATCCTGCTGGGCGGCGATCCGGGGGTCGGCAAGTCGACCCTGCTTCTGGAGGTGACGGCGAAGGCGGCGATGCGCGGCGCCTCCGTCGCCTACATCTCGGGCGAGGAGGCGGTCGAGCAGATCCGGGCGCGGGCGAAGCGGATGGGACTGGCCGCGGCGCCCGTCAACCTGGCCTCGGCCACCGCCCTGCGCGAGATCGTCGGGACGCTGAAGCGCGAGAAGTTCGACATCGTCATCATCGACTCGATCCAGACCCTGTGGAGCGACGCCCACGAGGCGGGGCCGGGCTCGGTCACCCAGGTGCGGGCCTGCGCCGGCGAGCTGGTGCGGCTGGCCAAGGCCCAGGGCGTCGCCGTGGTGCTGGTCGGGCATGTCACCAAGGACGGCCAGATCGCCGGCCCTCGCGTGGTCGAGCACATGGTCGACGCGGTGCTGAGCTTCGAGGGCGAGCGCGGCTATCCGTTCCGCATCCTGCGCGCCGGCAAGAACCGCTTCGGGGCGACCGACGAGATCGGCGTGTTCGAGATGGGCGACGCCGGGCTGCGCGAGGTGGCCAATCCGTCGGCCCTGTTCCTGGGCGACAGCAAGGAGCGGGCGCCGGGCTCGGCGGTGTTCGCCGGCATCGAAGGCTCGCGGCCGGTGCTGGTCGAGGTGCAGGCGCTGGTCGCCCCCTCGGCCTACGGCACGCCGCGGCGGGCCGTGGTCGGCTGGGATTCGGGCCGGCTGGCCATGGTGCTGGCCGTGCTGGAGGCCCGCTGCGGCCTCGGCTTCGGCGACCGGGACGTCTACCTGAACGTCGCCGGCGGCCTGCGCATCAACGAACCGGCGGCGGATCTGGCGGCCGCCGCGGCGCTGATCAGTTCCGCGGCCGACATGTCCCTGCCGCAGGGCTGCGTGGTGTTCGGCGAGATCAGCCTGTCCGGCGAGGTGCGCGCCGTTGGTCGGGCCGAGGCCCGTCTGCGCGAGGCGGCGAAGCTCGGCTTCGACCAGGCCCTGTCGCCGCCGCTGACGGTCAAGGACAAGGGCGTCCGCCTCACCGCGGTGTCCCGACTGGGCGAGGCGGTCGAACGAATCTCGGAAAACCGCTACTAGTCGCGGCGTAGCCGCAGCCCGAGCCCGCATGACCGGTTTCGACATCATCGCCACCCTGGTCATCCTTGGTTCGGCCGCCGCCGGCTGGGTGCGCGGCGCCACGCGCGAGATCATCACCCTGCTCAGTTTCGTGCTGGCGGCGTTCGTCGCCCTGGTGGCCCTGCCGCTGACCGCCCCCGTCGGCCGCGGCCTGGTCGATCCCGACTGGGGCGGCACCATCCTGGCCGCCATCGTCTCCTTCCTGCTGATCTACTTCGGCATTCGCATCTTCGGCTCGATCCTGTCGCGGCGGGCGCAGGCGCATCCGCGGCTCGGGGGCGTGGACCGCTTCCTCGGCGTCTTCATCGGCGCGGCCCGCGCCCTGGTGCTGCTGGGGGCCGTTCACCTCGTGGTGGTCGCCGCCCTCCCCGGCGAACGGACGCCGCGCTGGCTCAGCGAAGCGGCCATCCGGCCGGCGACGGCGGCGGCGGCGCGACTGATCCAGATCGTCCTGCCCGGCATCGGCCGCGGCGCGGACGCCCTGACGCCGGTGGTCGCTTCATCCGTAAGCGAAGGGTTTTCAGGCGACGAAGCCTTGCCCCCGCCGCAAAGTGACAATACTTCGCGGACGCCCGCCGCCCGCTGATTTCCCCCGCTTCATCGGAGTCTTCGATGAGCCGCCTCGAGCACCGCATCGCCGAACCGGTCGTCCACCGGGAGCACTTCCGGGACGTTGATGACGACCGCCCGCGCCTTGAGTGCGGCGTCTGCGGCGTCTGGGGCGCCGAGCCCGACGCCGGCTCCGCCATTGTGGCCCTCGGTCTGCACGCCCTGCAGCATCGCGGCCAGGAAGCCTGCGGCATCGCCAGCGTGCACGAGGCGCGCTTCTACACCGAACGCCACATGGGCCTGGTCGGCGAGGCCTTCGGCGGCGCCGACCTGCCGCGGCGCATGCCCGGTTCGGCCGCCGTCGGCCACACGCGCTACTCCACCGCCGGCGGCAGCTTCCTGCGCAACATCCAGCCGATGTTCGCCGACCTCGACCAGGGCGGCATCGCCATCGCCCACAACGGCAATCTGACGAATTTCAAGTACCTGCACAGCCAACTTGTCTCGGAGGGCGCGATCTTCCAGTCGACCTCGGACTCCGAGGTCATCCTCCACCTGATCGCCCGCAGCCGGAAGGCGAAGATCGTCGACCGCTTCATCGACGCCATCGGGCGCATCGAGGGCGGCTACGCCCTGGTCTGCCAGACCCGTTCGAAGATGATCGGCGCCCGCGACCCGCTGGGCATTCGGCCGCTGGTGCTGGGCCGGCTGGGCGACGCCTGGGTGCTGGCCTCGGAGACCTGCGCGCTGGACACCATCGGCGCCGAGTTCGTGCGCGACGTCGAGAACGGCGAGGTCGTGGTCATCGACCATGACGGGCTGCGCTCGGAGAAGCCCTTCCCGCAGAAGGCCGCGCGGCCCTGCCTGTTCGAATACGTCTACTTCTCCCGCCCCGACAGCATCCTCGACGGCAAGTCGGTCTACGAGGTGCGCAAACGCATGGGCCGCCAGCTGGCGCGCGAACACGCGGTCGAGGCCGATGTGGTCGTGCCGGTGCCGGACTCGGGTGTGCCGGCCGCCCTGGGCTACGCCCAGGAGAGCGGCATCCCCTACGAGATGGGCATCATCCGCAGCCACTATCTGGGCCGCACCTTCATCCAGCCCAGCCAGGGCGCCCGGCAGAAGGGCGTACGCATGAAGCACAGCCCGAACAAGGCGGTGCTGACGGGCAAGCGGGTGGTGCTGATCGACGACTCGATCGTGCGCGGCACCACCTCGGTGAAGCTGGTCCGGGCGGTGCGCGCGGCCGGCGCCGCGGAGGTGCACCTGCGCTCGGCCTCGCCGCCGATCCTCTATCCGGACTTCTACGGCATCGACATGCCGGAACGGGATCAGCTGATCGCCGCCACCAAGTCGCTGGAGGAGATGCGCGCCTACCTCGAGGTCGACTCGCTGGGCTTCCTCTCGGTCGACGGCCTGTACGGCGCCCTCGAGGCCGGTCCGCGCGACCCGGTCAATCCGCAGTACACCGATCACTACTTCACCGGCGAGTATCCGACCCGCCTGCTGGACCGGGAGATCGAGGAAGGCGGCCGGCATGAGGCGAACCGGCAACTTTCGCTGCTGGTGAGCGCTTAAGCGCTCATGGTCCAGCTCGGCTACTTCACGATCGACACCCAGGACATCGACAAGGCGCGCGCCTTCTACGGCGGCCTGTTCGGCTGGACCTTCGACGAGGCGGAGTCGACGCCGACCTATCTGCACGTGACCGGCAGCCAGCCGCCGTTCGGCTTCACCAAGGTCGAACGGGCCAAGGACTTTCCGCACCTCTACTTCCGCGTCGACGACGTGGCCGCCCTGTGCGAGCGGGTGGCGGAGCTGGGCGGCAAGGCGGCCGTCCCGTCCGAGAGCAAGTCGGGGCTGACGGCGGTGGTGTCGGACGACCAGGGCGTCAGCTTCAGCCTGTGGCAACCCGCCCCGGGATTCTGAGCTCCTCAGCCTTCCGGCCCGGCCCGGCCCGCGCTATCAGCGCGCCATGACCGACCTCCCCCTCAAGGACCGCATCGCCCTCGTCGTCGGGGCCTCGCGCGGCATCGGCTACGAAAGCGCCCTGGCGCTGGCGAAGGCAGGCGCGCACGTGATCGCCACCGGCCGCACCGAGGGCGGGCTGGAGGAGCTGGACGACGCCATCTTCGCGGCCACGGGCCGACACGCCACCCTGATCCCGTTCGACCTGGTGGACGGCGGCGCCATCGACCGGCTGGGCGGGGCCATCTACGAACGCTTCGGCCGGCTGGACGTCTGGGTGCAGGCGGCCGCGACCCTGGGAGCCGAGGGCCTGTCGCCCGTCTCGCACGCCGACCCGCGCCAGTTCGCCAAGGTCGAGCGGACCAACTTCACCGCCGTCTACCGCCTGATCCGCTCGCTGGAGCCGCTGCTGCGGGTCTCCGACGCCGGTCGGGTGATCCACCTGACCACCAGCGTGGCGACCACGCCGCGGGCCTTCTGGGGCGTCTACGCCGCCACCAAGGCCGGGGCCGAGACCCTGATGCGCTGCTGGGCCGACGAGCTGGAAAGCCTCAAGATCCGGGTGGCGGTGCTCGACCCCGGGCGCATGCGGACGCAGATGCGGGCCCAGGCCTATCCGGGCGAGGACCCGGAGCAGAACCCGCACCCGTCGGAGATCGGCCCGCTGATCGTCGAACTGGCCCGCCCGGACCGCGAGCCGCCGGCGAAAGTCAGCTTCCGTGAGTGGAAGGACGGCCCGGGGACGGCGGCGCTGGTCTAGTAGATCGGGTCGACGTCCCAGCCGGTAAGCGCGAGCAGGAATTCGCCTATCTGCCGCTCGGGACCGGAATCCGGAGACTGGCGACTGTGGAAGCGATAGCCGTGCACGGGATCGGAGCTCTCGACGATCCACTGCGCGCCATCCGTACAGCACATGCACCCGCTGGAGGGAGCGGTCAGGACGCTGGTCTGATCGAGGATAGCCTCAAGGTCCCGCGCTTCCGTGGCCGTCAAGGGACGGGAATGTCTACGAAGACCGGGGTCTCTGGCATACGACCTCATGTCATCGCCGATGGGGTTCCGCCGGGCGGTCATGTGCAGGCCGCCGTCAGGCGTGGCGTCGATGCGGACCGCGATCGGGTCGTGGAAACTTCGGAGCCAGGTAAACCGCAGCGACCGGGCGGCGCCCTGCGTCCTGTCGTAGAGCGAGGGCTCTTCGAGGTCGGCCAGCTCCCCCGCATACCTTTCGGCCTGAAACTCGTCCTGAACCCTCTGCCGATTCCAATCGCCGGGGACGACCTCACAGTCGTTGAAGCGGCTCTGCAGCTCGACGGGAAAGTAGACGGCCCGGCGGTTGCTCCACCAGCCGGCGAAGAGCGCCGCGGAGAGCGCCAGCAGGGTCAGAACGACGAACAGACCTCTCGACACTGCCGGCTTCCCCCCGAACGACTTCCTACTTCCGCGAGCCGCCCTTCTGCCCGGTGCGCACCCGGCCCGACCGCGACACCTGACGGGCCCCGCCGCGGGCGCCCTTCTGGACGGCGACGCTGCTGCCGGCCTTCTTCGAGGCCGAGGCCTTGAGGCCGCCGAGCGGTTTCACCTTGGGCTTGAAGCCGGCGCGGGTCTTCTGCTCCAGCGCCTTGCCGGGCAGCTTCGAGACCGCTTCGGCCTTCTCGGCCTTCTGCACCCGCCTGGGCGCGGTCTTCGCGGCGCCCTTGAAGCGCTCGGGGCCGGACTTGGCCCCGCCCTCGGCGTAGGGGTTGGCCGAGCCGGACTTGACCGTCAGGCGGATCGGCGTGCCCGGCAGGTCGAAGCTCTCGCGGATCGAGTTGACCAGATAGCGCTTGTAGTGGTCCGGCATGGCCGAGGCGCGGCTGGAGAACAGCACGAAGGTCGGCGGGCGGGCCTTGGTCTGGGCGATGTACTTGGGCTTGATGCGCTTGCCGTCGACGGCGGGCGGCGGGTGCCGCTGGACCGCCAGGGCCAGCCAGTCGTTGAGGTCGCGGGTCTTCACCTTCACCGACCAGGTGTCGTGCGCCTGCAGCACGGCCGGCATCAGCCGCTCGACCCCGCGGCCCGAATGCGCCGACAGGGCGACGAAGGGCGAACCCTTGAGCTGGGGGAGCTTGTCGTCGGCGAGGCGCTTCAGTTCGGCGAGCCGGGCCTGCGGCTCCTCCTCGAGGTCCCACTTGGAAGCGACGTAGACCAGCGCCCGGCCCTCGCGCTCGACCAGGTCGGCGAGCTGCAGGTCCTGGATGTCGAAGGCGTTGTCCTTGTCCATGACCAGCACAACCACCTCGGCGAAGGTGATGGCGCGGATGGTGTCGGCGACGGACAGCTTCTCCAGCTTCTCCTGCACCCGGGCCTTGCGGCGCATGCCGGCGGTGTCGACGAAGCGGACGGCGCGGCCTTCGTACTCCCAGTCGACCGAGATGGAATCGCGCGTGATGCCCGCCTCGGGACCGGTCAGCAGGCGGTCCTCGCCCAGCAGCCGGTTGATCAGGGTGGACTTGCCGGCGTTCGGGCGGCCGATGACGGCGATGCGGATCGGCTTGTCGGCCTCTTCCCCGTCGCTCTCGGCCAGCTCGATGTCGGCGCTGGCCTGGACGATGGCGGCGTACAGGTCGGCCATGCCCTCGCCGTGCTCGGCCGACAGGGCGACGGGCTCGCCGAAGCCGAGGCCGTGCGCCTCGCCCACGCCGCCGCCGCTCTCGCGGCTCTCGGACTTGTTGGCCAGCAGAATGACGGGCTTGTCGACCTTGCGCAGGCGCTCGGCGAAGATCCGGTCCAGCGAGGTCACGCCCTCGCGGGCGTCCATCATGAACAGGATCAGCTCGGCGTCGGCGATGGCCGCCTCGGTCTGCTCGCGCATGCGGGCCTCGAGGCTTTCGTCGGTGACGTCCTCGTAGCCGGCGGTGTCGATCAGGGTCAGGTCCATGTCGCCGATGTTCCCGTCGGCGTAGCGACGGTCACGGGTCACGCCCGGGCGATCGTCGACCAGCGCCAGGCGCTTGCCGACGAGGCGGTTGAACAGGGTCGACTTGCCCACATTGGGGCGGCCGACGATGGCGACCTTCAGAGCCATGTCGGCCTTCTAACGCGTCTGGAGGGATTCCGTCAGCGAATGCTGACGAGGGTCCCGCGATCGGTGAGCACGTACAGCGCGCCATTGTAGGCGGCCGGGGCGATGAAGGCCGGTCCGCCGAGGCGCACCGAGGCGGTCTGGGCGCCGGTCTTGGGATCGAACGCCACCAGTTCGCCGTCCGAATTGACCAGCAGCAGCCGGTTCGAGGCCAGCAGCGGGCCCGACCATTCCGGGGTGACGGTGCGGTCGAAGAAGCCGAGGAAGCCGCCCTCCTTGCGCGCCCGTCCCTCGTTCAGGTCGCGGGTCCAGTAGACCTGGCCCGACTCGCGGTTGACGACGGTCAGTTCGCCGCTCTTGGAGACGACGTAGACCACGTCGCCGACCGGCAGCGGCGCGTTGACGCCGGAGACCGGCAGCTGCCACTTCGGCTGGCCCGAACGGACGTCGAGGGCTGCCATCTGGCCCGAATGGCTGACGGCGTAGACCACGCCGCGGCTGACCACCGGCCGGCCGGCGATGTCGCGAATCTCGGACAGGGCGCTGGTGCGGGTGGTGCGCGACAGGACCTGGGTCCACAGCGACTGGCCGGTGGAGGCCCGCAGGGCGACGAGCTCGCCCGAGGAGAAGGGCGCGATGACGGTGTCGCCGGTCACCGCCGGGCTGGAGGCGCGCATGATGCGGGCCGGCTCGGGAATGCCCCGGTAGGACCAGTCCTGCAGGCCGGTGTTCACGTCGAACGCGAAAATCTGGTTCTCGACGTCGACCACGAAGACGCGCGATCCAGCCACGGTCGGCGCTCCGTGGATCGGCACGTCCACCGGCGTCGTCCACAGCACCGCACCGGTCGCCTGGTCGAGAGCGGTCACCGTCCGGTAGCCGGAGGCGACGAAGACCTTGCCGCCGCCGATGGCCACGCCGCCGCCGAAACCGCCGCCGCTGGATCCGCCGCCGAAGCTGAACAGGCCCCGCGCGGCCTCGGCCTCGTCGGGCTTGACGTCGGTGCGCCAGGCGACGGCGCCGGTGCCGGCGTCGACCGCCGTGACCGTCGACTCGCCGTCCAGCACGAAGACGCGGCCGTTGTCGGCGACCACCGGGGCCATAACCTGATGGACCCGCGACGAACCTGCGCCGATGTCGCGACGCCAGGCGACTTCCAGATTCGCGCCGGCGATGACGTGCTCGACGGCGTTGTCGGCGCCGCCGCCCGGCTGGGTCCAGGCCGTGGCCGCCTGCGGGCCCGGCAGGAAGAAGTCGCGGCCGGCCAGCGCGGCGGAAGGCGCCAGCTGCTGTTCGAACTCGAGAACCGAGATGCGCTGGCCCTCGGTGGCGGTGGCCGAGGGCTGGTCCTGGCCGCCAAGGCCGAACGGCAGGGCGCGCCGCACCGTGCCGCAGGAAGCGACGGAGACGGCGAGGCCGCACAGCAGGGCGACTTTGAGCACACGGTTCATGGCGGGCGTCCTGGGAACGGGGATCACGGGCGTGCGGCGGGGGCCGGAGCGGCCGGAGCGGCCGGCTCCGCGCCTCCGGTCGGCTGATCCGCAGGGGCGGCGGCCGCTTCCGGAGCGGGGATCGAGGCCTGCGCCCGCACGATGGCCGCGACATTGGCGGCCCCGCCGGCGTCGATGGTCGAAATGGCGAGGTCGGCGACCTGGCCGACCATCGGGGGGGTGTCGAGACTGTTCTTCAGCACCACGAGCGCCTCACGCGCCTCGTCGGCCTGGCCATGCTGCAGTCGGGCGAGCGCAAGGTCGAGGGCGGCGAAGGCGCGATAGGGGCGATCGTCGCCGGTCAGCGGTTCGAGACGGGCTTCGATATCCGCCAGCGAGGCGGAATCCATGGCGACGCGGGCCGCCTTGAGCGCCGCGGCGTCGGCGATCAACGGATCGCGCGAGGCCTTGGCGGCGGCGTCGAGGTGGGCGAGCGCCTCGTCCGGGCGGTTGGCGTCGAGGGCGATGCCGGCGCGCTGCATCAGCGCCATGGCCTTGTAGGCGCCGTTCCCCTCGTCCGCCGCCTGCCTGAAGGCCGCGTCGGCGCCGGTGGGATTGTTCGCCTCGAGGGATTCGATGCCGCGCTCGTAGGCGATCGAAGCCTTGTCGGCCTTGGAGGTCTCCCAGCTCTGCCAGCCCCACCAGGCGAGGGCGGCGAGAAGGGCGACCACAAGCACGCCGCCGGCGACGGGCAGCCAGGTGCGGGCCAGCCGCTTGTAGCGGTCGGAGCGGAGCTCCTCCTCGACCTGCTCGAAGACATCAACCACGGAAACGTCACCCCCGGAAAACGGCTGTCAGGCCGCTTAAATTCGATCCGGCCGGACCCTAGAGGGTCGGCTTGTCCGCCGCAACGCGCCGCTTACGGCGTTGCAGGCTTTTTCGAGAAGTAGGTCTCGACTTCGGCAGGAAAACGGCGCTCGCGGACGTCGCGGGCGTAGGCGGCCACGGCGCGGTCGATCTCGCCGCGCAGGTCGGCGTAGCGGCGCACGAACTTCGGCGTCCAGTCGAACAGCCCCAGCATGTCCGAGACGACGAGGATCTGGCCGTCGCACGCCGCCGAGGCGCCGATGCCGATGGTCGGCTTGTCGATCGCGGCGGTGATGTCCCTCGCCAGCCCCTCGGCGACGCCCTCGACGACGACCGCGAAGGCCCCGGCGTCGGCGGTGGCCTCGGCTTCGGACATCACGCGCAGGCGCTCCTCGTCGGTTCGTCCCTTGGCCTTGAAGGCGCCGTCGGTCAGCACCGCCTGCGGCCGCAGCCCGACATGACCCATCACCGGAATGCCGCGCTGGACCAGATAGGCGATGGTCTCGGCCACCGTCGGGCCGCTTTCCAGCTTCACGCCCTGCGCCCCGGTCTCCTTCATGACGCGCGCGCAGTTCTCGTAGGCCTGCTCCTTGCCGCCTTCGTACGAGCCGAACGGCATGTCGATGACCACCATGGCGCGCCGTGAACCCCGCATCACCGCCTGGCCGTGGAGGATCATCATCTCGAGGGTGACGCCGACCGTGTTGGGCAGGCCGTGAACCACCATGCCGACGCTGTCGCCGACCAGCAGAACGTCGCAGTGGGGGTCGAGAATCGCGGCCGTGGGGGCGTCGTAGGCGGTCAGGCAGACCAGCGGTTCGCCGCCCTTGCGGGCCCTGATGTCGGGCGCGGCGAGGCGGCGGACGGTTTCCTGCTTCTGGCTGGACATGGGGGAGGCTCCAGGTCGAGGGAGCCTTATAGATAGGCCGCCCGACGGCGGCCGTCACATCATACTTCCTGGGACAGCCGCACCACGCCGGCGGCGGCGAGGGCGATCAGGGCGCCGGCGGCGATCCAGAACATCTGCATGCCGCCCATCGAACCGAGCTCAAGGTTGCCGAGGCCGAACTGGTCGAGACCGGACTGGATCGCGGTCTGCGCGTTGAACGACACGGAGCGGACCCCCTGCCCCAGCGCTTCCCCGGCGACGACGCCATCGCCGGAGCCGATGTTGACCGTCAGGGTTTCGCGGACGGCGACCACGCCGCCGACGATCCCCGCGATGCCGAGGGCGAGCCCGCGCAGGGCCGAGCCCTTCTGCAGCCGTCGCTCCACCTGGGCGGTGAACAGGGCGGCGTCCGGCATCGCCGGGGCGCGGGCGAAAAGGCGCTCGATGTCGGGGTCGAATTCGTCAGCCGACATGCTGCGTCCTCCCCAAGGGCTGTGCGGGCTCCGGCTGGAGCCGCGCACGGAGTTTATCCAGACCACGTTTGACATGAGATTTCACCGTGCCGAGTGGCAAATTGAGGGCCGTGGCGATCTCGGGATGGGCCATGCCCGCGCCGTGACAGAGGGAGACGCACAGGCGCTCCGCCTCACTGAGGCTCTTCAGCGCCTCGTCCAGGTCGACCCGGCCGGCATGATCGGTCGCCGGAGCCACATCTTCGCTTTCCAGTTCAGCCACATAGCGAGCTTCCTTCGCGACGCGCTTGATGTAGAGCCGGGCGGCGATGCGCTTGACCCAGGCCGCGAAGGTGCCGTCGCCTCGGAACTCGGCGCAGCGCTCGAACGCCTGGATGAAGGCGTCCTGGGCGATGTCGTCGGCCAGGGCGGGCTGGGCGCCCATGCGCCGCAGCAGGCCCCGCACCGCCGAGCCGTGGCGGCGCACGAGCTCTCCGAACTCGCGCCGTCCGCCCGCCGCCGCGAGGGCGGCGAGCTCGACGTCGTGCCGGTCGACCAGAGGCTGGCTCATGGCTTTTCCCCCTGTCCCGTCCGGCCTCAGTCCTTGTTCTTGTTGAAGAAGCTCAGGACGATGAAGGCCAGGCCGATGGTGACCGGGATCGCGGCGATGCCCAGCAGGCCGTCACCGAGATTGTCGCCCCAGTCCGTTCCGCCCGAACTCAGGTCGTTGATCAGGCCGAAGGCGGCGATGCCGATCCCCACCGCCAGCCAGATTACGCCGCGGCGCAGGTCGCGGCTGCGCGACGGCAGGTTGCGCGAAACGTCCTGGGTCAGGGCGTCGATGACCTCGGGCGGCAGCGACTGGCCCTTGTCCATCGCGTGGCGCAGGGTGGCCTGCATCTCGCGCTTCTCGCGGCTCTTCAGCCAGGTCGGTCCGACGATGATGGCGGTGATGCTTCCGAAGACCGCGAAGATCCCGAAGACCGGAATGATATCTTCCATTGGGTTTGTCCCCTCTTCCTCATTCGGCGGGAGCGTGACGCTCCGGCCTTCTGACGACAAGAGGCGGCGGGATGCTTCCGTGGATGCGGAGCGCGGGGTGAAACTTTCGTAAGGCCGGCGCCGGCGCGCTCGCAACCCGACACGGGGGCGAACGTTCGGTCGGTCGACCGCCGCAGGGGAGCCCCCATGGTCCAGATCACCTATCGCATCGCCGAACACGACGGAGGCTGGGCCTACCGGCTGGGGGACACCTGGTCGGAGACCTACCCCGACCACGACTCCGCCCGGGCGGCGGCGGTGGCGGCGGCGCGCGAGCAGAAGGTTCCGGACGAGGACACGCTGATCGAATACGCCGACGCCTCAGGCGAGTGGGTGACCGAGCGCGCAGACGGGCACGACCGGCCGGATCCGGAGGTCGAAGGCTAAGCGGCCAAGGTTGCATCCGTCGGCGGAAAGCGGCCGTATGGGCCAGAGCCGATCAGGAGGACCGCATGCGCCCGTTCCGGAATCCCCTCGCCGCTTCCGTTCTCGTCCTCGCTCTCGCCCTGCCCGCCCGGGCGCTGGCCCAGGAGGTCCGCTACTACGACGTGCCGCCCGGCGGCCGCGCCCACGACGTTGCGGTCACCGCCGACGGCGAGGAGGTCTGGTGGACCGTCCAGCGCGGCGGCGGCCACGGCATCCTCAACCCGGAGACCGGCGAGACCACCATCATCCCGCTGGGCGAGGGCTCGGCTCCACACGGGGTGATCGTCGGCCCCGACGGGAACGCCTGGATCACCGACGGCGGTCAGAACGCCATCGTCCGGGTCGACCGCGAGACGCGCGAGGTCAGGGTCTGGCCGCTGCCCGAGGAGGTCGGGCCGATCAACATGAACACCGCCACATTCGACCACCGCGGCCGAATCTGGTTCACCGGCCAGACCGGCTTCTACGGCCGGCTGGATCCGGCGACCGACGACATGCAGGTGTGGTCGGCGCCGCGCGGCCGCGGCCCATACGGCATCACCACCACGCCTTCGGGCGAGGTCTGGTACGCCTCGCTGGCCGGCAGCCACATCGCGAAGGTCGATCTCGACACCGGAGAGGCGACCATCGTCGAACCGCCGACGCCGAACCAGGGGGCGCGGCGCATCTGGTCGGACAGCCGGGGCCGGCTGTGGGTCAGCGAGTGGAACAGCGGCAACGTCAGCGTCCACGATCCGGCCGACGGAAGCTGGCGCACCTGGAAGCTGCCCGGAGAGGCGCCGAAGACCTACTCCGTCTACGTCGACGAGCGCGACAAGGTCTGGCTGACGGACTTCGCCGCCAACGCCATCGTGCTGTTCGACCCGGAGACCGGGACCTTCCGCAGCTTCCCCAGCGACCGGGAGGGCGCGAACGTGCGCCAGATGCTCGGACGCCCCGGCGAGGTCTGGGGCGCCGAGTCCGGGACAGACCGGCTGGTGGTGATCCGCTACGGCGGGTGAGGCGGTGATCCTGCTGATCTTGCTGGCGGTCCTGACCGCTCCGCCGCAGGCGCGGGATCCCGGCGAGCGGGCCTTCCAGCGCTGCGGCGGCTGCCATTCGTTGCGCGCGGACGACTCCGGGACCGCCCCCAGCCTGCACGGCGTGTTCGGGCGGCGGGCCGGCGCGGCGGAGGGATTCGCCTACTCCCCCGCCCTGCGCGAGGCCGGGCGACGCGGCCTGACCTGGGACGAGGCGACGCTGGCGCGGTTCCTCGAGGACCCGGAGGCGGTCGTGCCGGGCACGGCCATGCCCTACCAGGGCGGCCCGGCGGCCGAGCGGGCGGCGGTGATCGACTTCCTGCGCCGCCGCGCGAACTGAGGCGAAGCAACGCCTTGTGAACGGGCGGGGGTAGGCTTGGCCGGCGGCCGCCGCTAGTGCTGCCATGTCGTCAATGGAACCGGTTACAATGCGCCATACGCCCTTCGCCCCGACCCGTCGTCTGCTGCTGGCCGGAGGCGCGCTGACGGCCGGACTGATGCTGGCGCCGCGGATGGCGGCGGCGCAGGCGCGGGACAATCTGGCGCGGGTCAACGAGCTGATCGCCCGCATGACCCTCGAGGAGAAGGTCGGCCAGCTGAACCTGCAGAACGATCCGTTCCGCTGGCGGCCGGAGGGGGTGAATCCCGGCGACGCGCTCGATTCGAACCAGGAGCAGACCGCGGCCGACATCCGCGCCGGGCGCATCGGTGCGCTGTTCAACGGCGTGGGAGCGAAGACGACGCGCTTCGTGCAGGAGCTGGCCGTGCGCGAGAGCCGACTCGGCATTCCGCTGCTGTTCGCCGCCGACGTCGTGCACGGGCTGAAGACGACCTTTCCGGTGCCGTTGGGCGAGGCCGCGAGCTGGGACCTCGATCTGGCCGAGCGCACCGCCCGGGCCGCGGCGGTCGAGGGCGGCGCGGCCGGCGTGCACCAGACCTACGCGCCGATGGTCGACGTCGGCCGCGACCAGCGCTGGGGCCGGGTGGTCGAGGGCGCCGGCGAGGACGTGCTGCTGAACAACCTGTTCGCCGCCGCCCGCACGAGGGGCTTCCAGGGCGACGACCTGAAGCACTGGTCGTCGCTGCTGGCCACGGCCAAGCATTTCGCCGCCTACGGGGCGGCCGAGGCGGGCCTCGACTACAACACCACCGACATGAGCGAGCGCGAGCTGCGCTCGGTCTACCTGCCGCCGTTCAAGGCCGCCATCGACGCCGGGGCGCTGTCGATCATGAGCGCCTTCAACGACCTGAACGGCGTGCCGACCAGCGGCAACAAATGGCTGCTGACCGACCTGCTGCGGGGGGAGTGGGAGTTCGCCGGCTTCGTGGTCTCCGACTACACCTCCGAACAGGAGCTGATCGCCCACGGCTACGCGAAGGACGACCGCGACGCGGCGCGCATCGCCCTGATGGCCGGCGTCGACATGTCGATGAAGAGCGGCATCTACATGGCTCATATCCCTGACCTCGTCCGCTCCGGCGAGGTCCCGGTCGAGCGGGTCGACGAGGCGGTGCGCCGGATGCTGATGACCAAGGCGGCGCTGGGCCTGTTCGAGAACCCCTGGCGTGGTTCGGACGTGCGGCTGGAGGCCCGCGTCACCGGCAGCCGCGAGCACCTCGCCCTCGCCCGCGAGGCCGGGCGCAAGTCGATCGTCATGCTGAAGAACGACGGCGGTCTGCTGCCGCTGCCGAAGACCGGCAAGCGCTACGCCCTGATCGGCCCCTTCGGCGACGACCGGGTGGACCTGTTCGGGCCCTGGTCGATCTTCAAGGACCCCGACCTCGCCGTGTCGCTGGAGCAGGGCGTCCGGGCCGCGCTCGGCGACGGCTCCAGCCTGACCGTGGTCAAGGGCTCGAACGTCGAGGCTCCGCTGGAGGGCGGTATCGAGGCGGCGGTGATCGCGGCGTCCCAGGCCGACGTGGTGCTGCTGGCGGTCGGCGAGAGCCAGAACATGTCGGCCGAGGCCCAGTCGCGGGTCGACATCGGCCTGCCGGAGCCGCAGCTGGCGCTGGCCGAGGCGGTCGCCGCCACGGGCAAGCCGGTCGTGGTCCTGCTGCGCAACGGCCGGGCCATGGAGCTGTCGGGCGCCGTCAAGGACGCGCGCGCCATCCTGGTCACCTGGTTCCTCGGCTCGGAGACCGGCAACTCGGTGGCCGACGTGCTGTTCGGCGACCACGCCCCGACCGGCCGCCTGCCGGTCAGCTTCCCGCACTTCTCGGGCCAGTCGCCCTACTACTATGCGCACAAGAACACCGGCCGGCCGGCGGCCTCGCGCGACGAGGGCTTCAAGGCGCAGTTCCGGGAAACCGGCAACGAGGCCCTCTACCCGTTCGGCCATGGCCTGACCTACGCGCCGGTGCAGTACTCGGCGGTGCGGTTGTCTTCGCCGACCATGGCCTGGAACGGCGAGCTGACCGCCAGCGTCACCCTGACCAACGCCGGCGAACGGCCGGCCGAGGAGGTGGTGCAGCTGTACGTCCGCGACCGCGTGGCCACGATCACCCAGCCGGTGCGGCTGCTGAAGGGCTTCCGTCGCGTCGTCGTGCCGCCGGGCGGCTCGGTCGAGGTCTCCCTCCCGCTCAGGTTCGACGACCTGCTGTTCCTCGGCCCCGATCTGCGGCCGACGGTGGAGCCGGGCGAGTTCGACCTCTGGCTGGCGCCCAACGCCCAGGCCGGCGAGCCGGCGCGCTTCACCCTGACGCGGTGATCAGCCGAACGCGGCCGCATAGAGCTCCGGTCTGAAGCCGACCGTCGTGCGGCCGTCGACGTCCAGCACCGGGCGCTTGATCATCGACGGCTGGGTCAGCATCAGTTCGATGGCCTTGCCGGCGTCGAGGTCGGCCTTCGCTTCGGGCGGCAGGCCGCGAAAGGTCGTGCCGGTCCGGTTCAGCACGGTCTCCCAGCCGTGGGCGGCGACCCAGTCCTCGAGCGTCGCCCGGTCGACGCCGAGCTTCTTGTAGTCGTGGAAGGCGTAGGCCACGCCATGCTGGTCCAGCCAGACGCGGGCCTTTTTCACCGTGTCGCAGTTCGGGATGCCGTACAGGGTCGGGAGCATGGTTCGCCTCGCGATGTGATCAGGCCCGGTCTGCCCCTCCGTCGCCTGACGGGCAAGTTGCCGACGCCCGGCCGACGGAACGGATCGCGCCGCTCGCCCCTTGAAACCGGACGATCGACAAGAGGAGGCTCTCCCATGAACAGGCTCGCCTGGACTGCAACCGCGCTGACCTTCGTCCTGGCGGGGTGCGGATCGCCCGAAACGGCCGATGAGGCGGCCGCGACGCCGCCGGCCGCGCCCGCGACGGAAGCTCCCGCCGCAGACGCCGGTGCGACGACGCGCGCGGTCGCCATGCTCCGGACGGCGACCGGGGAGCCGGCGGGCACGGCCACCGCGTCAGCGGCCGACGGCCAGACGATGATCACGCTCAACGTCGAGGGCCTGCCGCCGGGCCAGCACGGCGTTCACGTCCATATGACCGGACGCTGCGATCCGCCGACGTTCGAGAGCGCCGGCGGGCACTGGAACCCGGCCGGCGCGCAGCACGGGCTGGAGAACCCGCAGGGTCAGCACGCGGGCGACATGCCCAACCTGACCGTCGGCGCGGATGGACGAGGCGCGCTGGAGCACCGTCTGGAGGGGGCGTTCGACGGGTTGCTGGATGCGGACGGCTCCGCCTTCGTCGTCCACGCCTCGGCCGACGATCAGCGCACCGATCCGTCCGGCGACAGCGGCGACCGGATCGCCTGCGGCCTGTTCGAGCGAAGCTGACGGGCCGGACTAGGGACGCCGGATGTGCACCCGCGCCAGGCCGGCGCGGAGTCGCCGCAGCGGGTGCGGGCCCAAGACCGAAACCCCGCGCACGGGCACGAGGAAGGTGAGGAGAAAGGCGACGATCGCCAGGGCGACGGCGTAGGTCTCGTTGAGCATGACGGCCTCCAACCTGTTCAGAATGAGCCGTCCGCAGAGACCCGCCTTGACCCGGATCAACCCCGGACCGCGCAGCTGGCGGACTTGCGCCTGATCAAGGCGCTGAACGCCCGCGGCGGGCAGGCGTGGAGGGACAGGAGGTCTCCCATGCCCTATCCCATCCGCCGCATCCTGGCCTGCGTCGACGGAACGCCCGAAGGAAGGCGTCTTGCACAGGCGTCCGCCGTGCTTGCGCGACGGCTCAACGCACGGCTGGTGGCGCTGTGGGGCCTCCGTCGCCCCTCCCCCTCTCCCGCCGAGACCTTCGCACGGGGCTCCGGGCCGATGCACGAGGTGATCGCACGCGAGGCCGCCGCCTCGGCCGAGCTCATGACGCAGGCCCGGCGATACTGCGAACTCGCCGCCGGCTCCGCCGGCGTGGCGGCGGACTTCCGGCCCGTATGGGACGACGACGCCTCGCCCGTCCCGCCCGCCGAGGCCGGCGATCTGTTCGTCAGCTGTCATCCGCAGCTGCGTGACCAGCCGGACGCGCTGTCGGCGGAGCGGCTCCTGATCAGCTCCGGAAGGCCGGTCCTGATCCTTCCCGGAGCCGCGAACCCGGATCCCGTTCGTCCGCTCCTGGTCTGCTGGAACGGCAGCGCGGCCGCGCATCGGGCCGTCGAGGACGCCCTGCCCCTCCTTTCCGGGTCCGGATCGGCGACGATCCTCGTCGTGGACGAGGCCGCCTCCACCCTGAGCGCCGAGGATCTCGCGACGAGCCTGCGGGAGCGCGGCGTGAAGGCCGAGGTGCGGCGGAAGGCCTCCGGCTCCGCCACGGTCGCCGAGACCATCGCCGCCGTCGCCGCCGATCTGGATGTCGGCCTGGTCGTGCTTGGCGGCTACAGTCGCTCGCCCACTCTCGAGCGCATCTTCGGCGGCGTCACCCGGTCGTTCCTGGCCGCCGCGCCCAGGCCGCTCCTGCTCTCCCGGGTCCCGGACCACGTCGTGCGTGGACAAGCCCCGTCCGCGGAAGCGGCCGAGTGACGCGCCGCGACGGCCGCTGATCCGGGGCCAAGGTCACCGCGGCCGGACGCGGCCGCCGTCGGAGACCGCCTGGCCCGGATAGACGACGACGCGCTGTCCGGCCTCCAGGCCGGACCGGATCTCGGTCAGTTCGCCGTCGCCCTGGCCGATCCGCACGGGCGTGAGCCGCGCCCGTCCGTCTTCCACCCGGAAAACGGCCCAGCGTCCGCGGTCGCGGAACAGGCTGCCGACGGGGACGCGGAGAACCGAGTCCGCACTCCACACCGTCACCGCCGCCTCGACCCGATAGGCGTGGCCCACCGCGCGCCAGGCCGCCGGCGGGTCGACCGGATCGATGACCACATTCACCCGCTGCTCCTCCACGCCGAGGGCGGAGACCTTCAGGAAGCCGGCCGGCTCGACCTTGCGCACGCGTCCGCGCAGGGGCGCGCCGCCCCAGGAGTCGATGACCACCGGCGCGCCGACCCTCACCCGCGCGGCGTCGGACGACAGCAGCTCGGCGACGACCTCGATGTCGCCGGGATCGCCGATCTCCATCAGCGGAGCGCCCTGGGCGACGACGGCCTCGCTCTCCTGCAGCACCCGCAGGACCCGGCCCGAGGCGGGCGCCCGGATCGAAACCGTGCGCCCGGAGTCCCCGGCGGCGGCCGGATCGACGAGGCGGACCCGGGCGGTCTCGAGGTTCGCCTCGCGCACCTCCACCCCGGCCCGCGCCTGCTCGAGGGCGGCGGCGGCCGAGCGCAGTTCAAGCCGGGCGCGATCGAGGGCGCTCTGCGAGACGATGGCGCTGGCGAACAGCGTCTCGGCGCGCTGGGCTTCGGCGCGCGCCCAGGCCAGCTGGCTCACCGCCTGTTCGAGCTCGGCCCGGGCCAGCGCCAGGGCGGCCTCCGCGGCGCGCACAGCGGCCTGGCTTTCACGCCGCGAGCGCTCGTCCATGAACACCGGCGGCGCCGGCTGGACGACCGCGATCACCGTCCCCGCCTCCACCAGCTCGCCCGCGCGGTTTCCGACGCGCAGCAGTCGCCCCGCCACCGGCGCGGACACCAGATACACGTCGCGGGCGCGCGTTCGCGCCTCGTCCCTGATTGCGACGGTCAGCGGACCGCGGCTGACCTCGGCGACATCCACCGGGGTCGCGCCCGGGCGGAAGGCGAGCGCCAGCAGCGCCGCCAGCCCGACCCCGACCAGCGTCCAGAACACCGTCCGGAAGGAGAATTTCGGCGCGCGGACCTTCATCGTCTCACTCCCCCGTCTTCAAGGCGCTGGAGAGGTCCAGCCGGTCGATCTGCAGCCGCACCAGCAGCCCCGCGGCGGCCGTGATCGCCAGCACCATCGCCGCGGCCAGGCCGTAGGTGGCGGGCGAGACGGCGAACGGCAGGCGGAACAGGTCGGAACTCATTGCGTGCGCCAGGTACCAGGCCAGCCCCGCGCCCGCCGCCGCCCCCAGCGGCAGGGCCAGAAGCGTCAGCACCACCACCTCGCCCAGCAGGATGTACGAGACGTCGGCGCGCGAGAAGCCGAGGACCCGCAGCGAGGCCAGCTCCCGGCTCCGCTCGGCGAAGGAGATCCGGATCGTGTTGTAGACCACCCCCGCGGCGATCAGGCCGGCGAAGCCGACGTAGGTGAAGATGGCCGTGCCGAGGTTCTCGTCGATCAGCTCGGCCAGCCGCCGGACCGCCTCGCCCTGCAGGCCGACCCCGACCACGGTCGGCGCCGCCTTGAGCCGGGCGTAGAGCTCGTCGGTCCGCCCGAAGTCGACCCCGAGCCAGGCGCCCGAGATCAGCGGTCCCTCGCCGAGCGCGCGGTTCAGGTCCTCCAGCTGCATCCGGGCGCCTGAGCCGACGTAGCTGTCGACCACCGCGGTCACGGGCAGGTTCAGCAACGGCCGTCGTCCTTCGGTGACCTGCGCCTCGACCCGGTCGCCCGGGGCGATCCCGAGCTTCGCCGCGAGGTCGCTCGACAGCACCAGCCCGCCGGGCGGCGGGGTGACCGCCCGGTCATGGCGGTCGACCAGCCGGGACAGGGTCCCGTCGACCGGCGCGCCGGTGATCGCCGTGCGCTCCTCGCGCGGCCCGTTGCGCAGGCGCACGGCGACGGTGCGGAACGGCTCGGCCTCCAGCACGCCGGGCTCACGGGCGAGGCTGAACAGGGCGGATCGCGGTCGCGGCTCGACCAGGGTCACCGACACGTCGTGCGGATTGGAGACGTCGAAGCTGGACCCGATCATGACCTCGATGCCGTCGAGCATCGCCAGACTGCCGATCAGCAAGGCCCCCGAGGCGGCCACGCCAGCCACGGTGAGGGCGGCCCGCCCCGGCCAGCGGATGATCTGGCGCAGGATCATGCGGGTCTGCTGGTCGAGCACGGCGAGGCGCGTGACCCAGCTTCCGGCGGCGCGAGAGTAGTCGGGCGGCGTGGGCGGGGTCATGGACTCGGCGGGACGCAGGGCGGCCGCGCGCCGCACCGCGAGCGCCGCGCCGCCCAGCGCCGTCGCCGCCGCCACCCCCACGACCACCACGTAGTCGGCCGGATCCGCCTGGAACAGCAGATAGGGGAAGCGGTAGTACTCCCGGTACATCTCGGCCATGGACCGGCCGAACCAGGTCCCGGCGGCGCCCCCGATGAGCACCCCGACGGCGGCCACGACGCAGACCAGCTTGAGATAGTGGGCGACCACGTCACGGTCGCGGTAGCCGAACGCCTTGAGCAGGCCGATTCCGGAGCGCTGCACGGCGATCAGGCGTGTGATCACCACATTCACCAGGAAGGCGGCCACGAGCAGGAATACGGGCGGCAAGACCCGCCCCATGGTGGCGAGCTGGTCGATCTCGCTCGATACGAAGGCGTCCGAGATCTGCTCCGTCCGACCGTAGGCGCCCGGCGCGCCGTAGGGCGCCAGCAGCCGGTCGAGATCGGCGATCACGGCCGGTTCGGAGGCGTCGCGCGAGAGCCGCACCACCGCCTCGTTGAAGGCCTGGTCCTGGTCGACCGCCTCGGCCAGCGCGCTGCGGCGCATCCACAGGACGCCGTACAGGCGATCATCGGGGACGAACTGGCCGGGGCCGATGGCGTAGACGTGTTCCGGCGACAACGCCGTTCCGACGATGACGAGGTTCCGGCGACCGCCGCGCAAGGTGACCGGCAGGACGGCCCCGATCTCGAGCCTGTGCGCATCGGCGAAGGCCTGAAGCGCCACCGCCTCGTCGCTGCGGCCGGGCGCCGGCAGCCGGCCGCGAACCAGATGGAGCCGGTTGAGGCTCGCCTCCCCCTCGTCCGGGATAGACAGGACTTCGCCTGTCGCCGGGGCGACGGTTCCGGGCGGCTCGAACAGCGCCGGGACGCGGATCCGCACCGCAGCGGCCTGGACGCCCTCGATGGCCCGGATGTCCGGCAGCAGATGCTCGGGGGCCCGGACGACCGGCGCCCAGACGTCGGCGAAGCGGTTGCGGTCGTAGTAGGCGTCGCGGGTCGCCTGCAACGAGCTGAGCATGCCGGCGGCGAGCAGATGGACCGAGACGCCGCCGGCGATGACGAAGGCGATGGCCAGGGCCTGGCCCTTCATGCGCCACAGGTCGCGGACCAGCATTCGGTCCAGGGCTCTCATCCATGCCGGCCACGGGATCACCACGAGATCTCCCGCGGCTGCTTCTTCCCCCGGTTCACGCGGACCTCGCGCACCCGCCCGTCGGCGAACAGCACCACCCGGTCGGCGATGGCCGCGATGGCGGCGTTGTGGGTGATCAGCAGGGTCGTCGCGCCGAGGTCGTCGTTGACGGTCTTCAGCGCCTCCAGCACCCGGACGCCGGTGGCGGAGTCGAGGGCCCCGGTCGGCTCGTCGCAGAGCAGGACCGACGGCTGCTTGGCCACGGCCCGGGCGATCGCCACGCGCTGCTGCTCGCCGCCGGACAGCTGGGTCGGGAAATGGTCCAGGCGGTCCTCCAGCCCGACCATGGCCAGGGCGGTCTCGGGGGCGAGCGGCGCCTCGGCGATCTCGGTGACCAGGGCCACGTTCTCACGCGCGGTCAGGCTGGGCATCAGGTTGTAGAACTGGAACACGAACCCGACGTGCCGCCGCCGATATTCGGTGAGCTGGCGCTGGGTGGCGCGGGAGATGTCCTGCCCGCGGAACAGAACCTCGCCCCCGGTGGGCGTATCGAGTCCGCCGAGAATGTTGAGGAAGGTCGACTTTCCGCTGCCGGAGGCGCCCAGCACGACCACCATCTCGCCCTCCGGCAGGTCGATATCGACACCCCGCAGGGCGTGCACCGCCGCCTGGCCCTCGCCGTAGACCTTGGTGACGGCCCGGGCGCGGAAGCAGAGTTCCGCCGGCGCCGGGGTCGATCCACTTTCCAAAGCGTCTGCGGCCGGCCCGCCCGGCCGGGAGGGCCTTCTGGCCAGAGACATGCGCCGATCTCCCTTGATCGCGCGCAGGTTGCCAGAGCGCCGCGCGCCGGCCCCTGATCTGGATCAAGGGCGGCGCCGCGGGATCAGATCCCGTCGACCGCCGCCCGCAGGTGCTCGCCGACCTTGCCGGCGTGTTCGAGAAGCGCCGGATTGTCGATGGCGCGCATCGAGGCGGCCGGTTCGATGGCGAACACCTCGACCCCGCCGTCCGCCTGCTGGACCACCACGTTGCAGGGCAGCATGGCGCCGACGTGCGGCTCCAGTTTCAGGGCCTCGTGAGCCATGGTCGGATTGCAGGCCCCGAGGATGCGGTAGGGGCGGAAGTCCTGGCCGATCTTGGCCTTCAGCGTGCCCTGCACGTCGATCTCGGTCAGGACGCCGAAGCCGTGCTTCTGCAGGGCGGCGCGGGTCCGTTCGAGCACCGCGTCGAACTCGCCGGGGATGGTGCGGGCGTGGAAGTAGCTCATGAGGACGCTCCCTTGGACCTGCCGCCGTAGATGTCGCAGAGCAGGCCGATGATGCGGGCCGCCGCGGAATCCGCGATGGCGTAGTAGATGGTCTGGGCCTCACGCCGGGGGGCGATGACCCCCTCCTCCCGCAACCGGGCGAGGTGTTGCGAACAGGCCGACTGTGAAAGTCCGGCGAACGACGCCAGTTCCCCGACCGCGCACTCGCCCTCGCTGAGGCGGCACATCAGCATCAGCCTCTGCTCGTTGCCGAACAGCCGCATCAGACGGGCGGCCGGGGCGGCGCTCGCCTCCAGTTCCGCCAGGGCGGCGGGCGTCGGGGCGGGGATGGCGTCGGTCATGCAGCGTCTCCGGCAGGCTCCGGCGACTTAAGGGGCCGGCCGTCGTCCTTCAACGCGACATAGATCGCCGGGATCACCAGCACCGTCAGAAGGGTCGACGACATCAGGCCGAACAGCAGGGAGATGGCCAGGCCCTGGAAGATCGGGTCGAACAGGATCACCGCCGCGCCGATCATGGCCGCCAGGGCGGTCAGCAGGATCGGCTTGAAGCGGATCGCCCCGGCCTCGAGCAGCACCTCGCGCAGCGACCGGCCCGGCGTCCGCGCATGGCGGATGAAGTCGACCAGCAGGATCGAGTTTCGAACGATGATCCCCGCCAGGGCGATGAAGCCGATCATCGAGGTGGCGGTGAAGGGCGCGCGGAACAGCATGTGGCCGATCACGATGCCGATCAGCGTCAGCGGGATCGGCGTCAGGATCACCAGCGGGATGCGGAAGTCCCTGAACTGGGCCACCACCAGGACGTAGATCCCCAGCAGGGCCACGCCGAATGCGGCGCCCATGTCGCGGAAGGTCACCCAGGTGATCTCCCATTCGCCGTCCCACAGCACGGTCGGCACGGTCTCGTCGTCCGGCTGTCCGTTGAGGCGGATCTCCGGCCGGGGCAGGTTCTTCCAGTCGTGCTTCCGGATGGCGGCGTCGACCGCGAGGATGCCGTAGATCGGAGCCTCGAACTGGCCGGCCAGCTCGGCGGTGACCATCTCGGCGGCGCGGCCGTCGCGGCGGTAGACGGGCCAGCTGGCCAGCTCCTCGCGCGCCTCGACCACCTCGCCGAGCTCGACCAGGCGGCGTCCGCCGTCGAGGGTCGTGGCGGCGACCGGCATGACCGCCAGGCGCTCGTCCCAGGTGCGGGCCGACTGCGGCAGCCGGACCGCGATCTCGACCGGAGTGCGCTCGTCTTCCCGCACGGCGTAGCCCAGGGTCCTGCCGCCCATGACGGCGGCGATCGAGTCGTGCACCTCCCGCTCGGAAAGGCCGAAGCGTTCGATCTTCTCGCGGTCGGGGATCAGCCGCAGCACGGGGCGGCGGACGCCGTAGCTGTTGTCGACGTCCACCACCGACTCCTGGGCCCGGAACAGGGTCTCCAGTTCGGCGGCGACGGCGCGGCGGGTGGCGGCGTCGGGGCCGTAGACCTCGGCCAGAAGCGTCGCCAGCACCGGCGGCCCGGGCGGCGCCTCGACGACCTTGATCGAGGCTCCCGCCGGCAGGGGCAGTTCCTTCAGCCGCTCGCGCAGCTCGAGGGCCACGGCGTGGCTGTTCCGGCGCCGCTCGCCCTTGTGCGCCAGCATCACCGCCAGATCGCCCTGCTCGGGCCGGTCGCGGAGGAAGTAGTGGCGCACCAGGCCGTTGAAGTTGAACGGCGTCGCCGTGCCTGCGTAGCTCTCCATCGAGACCACCTCGGGCAGGGTCTGGGCCACGGCCGCGGCCCCGGCCAGCGTCCGGTCCGTGGTTTCGAGGCTGGTTCCTTCCGGCATGTCGAGCACGATCTGCAGCTCGGACTTGTTGTCGAAGGGGAGAAGCTTCACCGGCACGGCCCGCAGGCCGAACATCGACATGGCCAGCAGGGTGGCCACGCCCACGGCGATCAGGAAGGTCCAGGCGCTGCGGCGGGTGCGGATCACCGGCTCGGCGACGCGACGGTACAGGCGACCCAGCGCGCCTTCGCCATGCTCTCCGTGACCGCCGGCAAGCGCCCGGCGCGCCAGCCGGATCATCAGCCAGGGGGCGATGACCACGGCGACGAAGAAGGAGAAGACCATGGCCGCCGAGGCGTTGACCGGGATCGGCGCCATGTACGGCCCCATCAGGCCCGAGACGAACAGCATGGGCAGCAGGGCCGCGACCACGGTCAGGGTGGCGACGATGGTCGGATTGCCGACCTCGGCCACGGCTTCGACGGTCGCCTGCGCCCGGGTTCGACCGTCGCTCATGGCCCAGTGCCGGGCGATGTTCTCGATCATGACGATGGCGTCGTCGACGAGGATGCCGATCGAGAAGATCAGGGCGAACAGGCTGACCCGGTTGATGGTGTAGCCCATCAGGTTCGAGGCGAAGAGGGTCAGCAGGATGGTGGTCGGAATGACCAGGGCGGTCACCGCCGCCTCGCGCCAGCCGATGGCGAAGCCGATCAGGACGACGATCGACACCGTCGCCAGACCCAGGTGCATCAGCAGTTCGTTGGCCTTCTCGTTGGCCGTCTCGCCGTAGTCGCGGGTGACCACCACCTCGAGCCCGTCGGGGATGAGCGTGCCCTTCAGCGCCTCGACCCGCTCCAGAACGGCGTGGGAGACGACCACGGCGTTGGCCCCCTGCCGCTTGGCGACGGCGAGGCTGACCGCGGGCGTGCGGCTCCAGCCGTCGCCGGCGCGGGCGTAGTGGGCGGCGCGGGCCTGATCCTCGCGCGGGGCCAGCGTCACCGTGGCGACGTCGCGCAGGTAGACCGGCTCGCCGGTGACCGACATCACCGTCAGCAAGGCGGCGTCCTGGGAAGTGGCGAGGCGTTCGCCGGAGCGGACGGCCACCGACTGGCCCGCGTCCCGGAAGGCCCCGGCCGGGAAGCTCCGGTTGGCCTGCTCGACCGCCTCCAGCACCGACGACAGCGGAACGCCGCGCGCCGCCATGCGGGCCGGGTCCGGCTCCACCCGGATCTCGGAGGGTCGGCCGCCGACCAGGAAGGTCAGGCCGACGTCCTCGACCTTGCCGATCTCCGTGCGCAGCCGGGCGGCGATGTCGTAGAGGGCCTGGTCGCTCCAGCGGCCGGCGGCGTCGGCGCGGGGCGTCAGCGTCAGCACCACGGCCGGAACGTCGTTGATGCCGCGGGTGACGATCTGCGGCTCGGACACGCCCACGGGGATGGCGTCGTAGTTGGCGCGCACCTTCTCGTGCACTCGTACGGCCGCGTCGTCGGGATCCGACCCGACCTCGAAGCGGGCGGTGACCATCACCCGGTCGTCCTCGACCTGGGTGTAGACGTGTTCCACGCCGTCGATGCTCCGCACGATGGCCTCCAGCGGCTTGGCCGCCAGTTCGGTCGCATCGGAGGCGTTCAGCCCGGGCGCCGCCACCATGATGTCGACCATGGGCACGCTGATCTGCGGCTCTTCCTCGCGCGGGATGGAGAGCAGCGCCATGAGGCCGACGGCGATCGCCGCCAGCAGCATCAGCGGCGTCAGCGGGGAATTGAGGGTCGCCCGCGTCAGCCGGCCGGAGAGCCCGAGGTTCATCGCGTCCGCTCCGGAGCGAGGACCACATCGCCGGCCTTGAGACCCGACATCACCTCGACGCGGTCGACGCCGACCGGCGAGCCGAGCTGCACCGGGGCCTCGCTGACCCGGCCGGCGCGATCGACGGTGCGGACGAAGTCGACGCCGTAGCGCGTCGAGACGAAGCGGCGCGGCACGACCAGCGCCTGCCGCTGCCCGACCGGCACCTGCACCGCCACGCGCTGGCCGACCCGGTCGCTGCGCAGCCCGTCGACCGCCACGTCGGCGACGGTGCGCCCGGCCTCGGCGGCCGGATAGACCTGCGCCACAGCGCCGGCGGCCGGCAGACCCTCGCCCGTGATCGAGACGACCTGTCCCACCCGCAGGTTCCGGCCCTCGGCCTCGGGCAGCTCGATCCTCAGGACCAGCGGTCCGGCGGTGACGGTGGCCACCGACTGTCCGGCGGAGACGAACGAACCAGCGGGAACGTCGGCGGTCAGGATCCGCCCCGAGGCGGGAGCCAGGATGCGCCCCTGGGCGCCGGTGGCGGCGCTGGCGGACCGCTGGGCCCGGGCGGCCCGAACCTGGGCGTCCGCGGCGCGCGAGGCGGCCCGCGCCTGGTCCAGCCGGGCCTGGGCGTAAAAGCCGCGGTCGAAAAGGGTCTGTACGCGCGACAGGTCGGCGCGGGCGCGCTCCGCCTCGGCCTCGGCCGCCGCGATCTGCGCGCCGAGCGCGGCCGTCTCCAGACCGATGCGTTCGTCGACCACCAGTCCGATCACCTGACCCTCGCGCACGACGTCGCCCTCGCGGACGTTGAGCTCGACGAGCGTGCCGGAGATGCGCGCCCGCGCCTCGCCCAGGTCGCGGGAGGTCACGACGGCGGACACCGGCTTGAGGGCGTCGATGCGGGCCTCGGCGGCGACGATGCGCTCGCCCGTCGCGGGCGCCGTGGCCGCACGCTCAGGCTCTCCGCCGCACGCGGACACGGCGGCGGCGAGCACGACGGAGGCGAGAAGCGCGGGGGCCGGAAGTCTCTTCATGGAGCGGTCCATTAATTAGCTTGCACTAATATTAGCGCATGCTAATCCTTGCGCAAGCGGGCATCTGACTCTCTCCCCGCCGGGTCCGCCTCGCCTTGACCGGGATCAAGGCGGGGCCCCTCCCCCGGACGCAGGGTGACGCTGGACCCCGTTCCTGAAGGAGTTGTGGATATGGACCGACCGACGATCGTCATTCTGGGGGCCGGCCTCGGCGGCGCCATCGCCGCCTTCGACCTGCGGCACACCTTGGGCGACCGCGCCCGCATCGTGGTGGTCTCGAAGGGCGACACGTTCCACTTCACCCCGTCCAATCCGTGGGTGGCCGTCCACTGGCGGAAGCGCGACGCCATCGAGGTGAACCTGCCTTCCGTCATGAAGCGGCGCGGCGTCGAGTTCATCGACGTCGGCGCGACCCGCATCCGGCCGCATGAGAAGGGCGTCGATCTCGCCGACGGACGGACGCTGCACTACGACTACCTGGTCATCGCCACCGGACCCGAGCTGGCCTTCGACGAGGTTCCCGGTCTCGGACCGGACGGTCACACCGTTTCGATCTGTCACGTCGATCACGCCGTCGACGCCGCGGCCTCCTTCGACGCCTTCGTGCAGAATCCGGGACCGATCGTGGTGGGGGCGGTCCAGGGCGCCTCGTGCTTCGGCCCCGCGTACGAATTCGCGATGATCCTCGACACCGAGCTGCGCCGCCGCAAGCTGCGCGACAAGGTGCCGATGACCTTCGTCACCTCCGAGCCCTACATCGGCCACCTCGGCCTCGACGGGGTCGGCGACACCAAGGGGCTGCTGGAAAGCGAAATGCGCCAGCGCCACATCAAGTGGATCACCAATGCGAAGGTGAAGGCCGTCGACGCCGGCGTGATGCACGTCGAGGAGGTCGGCGACGACGGCGCGGTCAAGGCGACCCACGACCTGCCCTTCGCCTACTCGATGATGCTGCCGGCCTTCCGCGGGGTGGAAGCGGTGCGGGGCGTCGAAGGCCTGACCAATCCGCGCGGCTTCATCATCGTCGACAAGCACCAGCGCAACCCGACCTGGCCGGACATCTTCGCGCTGGGGGTCTGCATCGCCATCCCGCCGACCGGGCCGACCCCGGTGCCGGTGGGCGTGCCGAAGACCGGCTTCATGATCGAGAGCATGGTTTCGGCGATCTCCGCCAACCTGAAGCAGATCCTCGACGGCCAGGAGCCGACCTTCGAGGCCAGCTGGAACGCCATCTGCCTGGCCGACTTCGGCGACGGCGGCGTGGCCTTCATGGCCCAGCCGCAGATTCCGCCGCGCAACATCAACTGGTCGTCCAGCGGCCGCTGGGTCCACGCGGCCAAGGCCGCCTTCGAGGGCTACTTCCTTCACAAGGTCCGCAAGGGCGAGGCGGAGCCGCTCTACGAGAAGCTCGCCCTGCAGCTGATCGGCGCCCACAAGGTGCGCCGCACCCCCGTTTCCACCGCACAGGAACCCAAACCATGAGCCTCGACCGCGCCGTGATGATGTTCGCCGGCCTGATGATCCTGATCAGCGTCGCCCTGACCCACTGGGTGCATCCCGCCTGGATGTGGCTGACGGTGTTCGTGGGGCTGAACCTGCTGCAGGCGTCGGTCACCGGCTTCTGTCCCGCCGCCATGCTGTTCCGTCGGCTGGGCGTGCGGCCGGGACAGGCGTTCCGCTGATCAGGGGGCGCCGCGCGCCCCGTCAGTCCGTGGCGGCTTCCGCCTGCGCCACGGACCGGACGACCTGGGGAAAGCTGGCGGGATTGACGCTGATCGTGTCGATCCCCGCCCGCACCAGGGCGGCGGTCACCTCGGGATAGTTGGCGGGCGCCTCGCCGCAGATGCTGGCCGCGCAGCCGTTGCGCCGCGCCCCGGCCACCGCCTGGTTCAGCATCTCCAGCACGCCCGGGTCGCGTTCGTCGAAGTCGAAAGCCACGTCCGCCGAATCCCGGTCGACCCCCAGCACAAGCTGGGTAAGGTCGTTCGATCCGATGGAGACCCCGTCGAACAGCTGCGCGAAGGCGTCGATCTGGATGACGTTGTTGGGGATCTCGCACATCACGTAGATCTGCAGACCGCCGTCGCCCCGCCGCAGGCCATGTCCGGCGAGCGCGGCGAGCACCCGCCGCGCCTCCTCCACCCGGCGGCAGAACGGGACCATGATGTGGAGGTTGGTCAGGCCCAGCGTCTCCCGCGCCCGCACCAGCGCCTCGCACTCGAGGGCGAAGCCGTCGGCGTAGCGGGGATGGGCGTAGCGGGACGCGCCCCGGAAGCCGAGCATCGGGTTCTCCTCGACCGGCTCGAACGGGGCTCCGCCCAGAAGCGCCGCGTACTCATTGGTCTTGAAGTCCGACAGCCGCACGATCACCGGCCGCGGATAGAAGGCCGCGGCGATCGAACCGACGCCTTCCGACAGCCGGCGCACGAACCAGCTGCGCGGCGTCTCGTCCGCCTGCAGCCGGCGGGCGATGGCCCGTCGCTCGCGGTCGGCGATCCGTTCCGGATGCGCCGCCGCCATCGGATGCACGCCGATCATCTCGCCGATGACGAACTCCATCCGCGCCAGTCCGACGCCGGCGGCGGGCAGCGCGGCGGCGGCGAAGGCGGCGTCGGGCTGCGCCAGGTTGAGCATGACGCCGGTCCGGGTGCGGGGCAGGCTCGCGAGCTCCAGCCGCTCGACGGTGAACGGCAACCGGCCGGGGTAGACCGCGCCCTCCTCGCCCTCGGCGCAGCTGACCGTCACCTCAAGTCCGGGCGTCAGCCGGCTCGTGGCCTCCCCGGCGCCCACCACCGCCGGAATGCCAAGCTCCCGCGCAACGATGGCGGCGTGGCAGGTCCGCCCGCCCTGGTCCGTGACGATGGCGGCGGCGTTGCGCATGGCCGGGAGCCAGTCGGGACTGGTGGTGCGCGCCACCAGCACCTCGCCGGGCCTGAAGGCCTCCAGATCCGCCGCCGTCGCGACGACCCGCACCCGCCCCGTGGCGACCCCCTGCCCCACCGCCCGCCCGGAGACGAGCGCCGCGTCGGGAACGGTTTTCAGCCGGCGGGTTTCGACGGCGCCGGGCGTGCGGCGGCTGGCGACCGTCTCCGGCCGCGCCTGCAGGATGTAGAGGCGACCGTCGCCGCCGTCCCGCGCCCACTCGATGTCCATGGGCGTCCAGCGGCCAGCCTTGCGCGAATAGTGGTCCTCGATGACCAGGGAGGCTCCGGCGAGCGCCAGGACCTCGTCGTCCGAAAGGCAGAAGCGTTCGCGGTCGCGCTTCGGCACGGCGCGCTCGACCAGCCGGCCGTCCTCCGAGCGGCGCGTCGGCCGGACGAGGCGGATCTGCTTCGCGCCGAGCGTGCGCCGCAGCACCGCGCGGGCGCCGGCGCGGAAGGTGGGCTTGTGGACATGGAACTCGTCCGGCGACACCCGGCCCTGGACGATGGCCTCGCCCAACCCCCAGGCGCCGCTGATGAACACCACGTCCGGGAAACCCGTCTCCGTATCGACGGTGAAGGCGACGCCGCTGGCGCCGCGGTCGGCGTCGACCATCCGCATCACCGCGACGGACAGGGCGACCATCAGGTGGTCGAAGCCGTTCCGGGCCCGGTAGACGATGGCGCGATCGGTGAACAGCGAGGCGAAGCAGCGCCGACAGGCCTCGACAACGGCGGCCTCGCCCCTGACGTGCAGATAGCTGTCATGCTGCCCGGCGAAGCTGGCGCCCGGAAGGTCCTCGGCGGTGGCGGAGCTGCGCACGGCCACCCGCGGGAGACTCCCGGAGCCCCCCGTCATCGCCCGGTAGGCGGCGGCGATCGCCTGCCTCAGGGCCGCGCCGCCGGTGGCGCGGTAGACGATGTCCCGGGCCTTCATTCCGCAGACGGCGACCTGGGCGACGTCCTGGACGTCGAGCCTGGCGAACAGGGCGGAGAGTTCGGACCAGGCGTCGGCCGCGTCGAGGGCGTCGCGATAGGCTCGGGCGGTCAGGGCGAAGCCGTCGGGCGTGGACACCGCTGCGTCATGCAGCAGCCGGCGCAGCTCCCCGAGCGAAGCGGTCTTGCCGCCGACCCTCGGCAGGTCGTCCAGCCCGACCTCGTCCAGCGTCGCCACCCAGTCCGTCGGGGGCGGCGCTCCGTGCGGAGCCCGGTTCATCCGGCGCGCGCCGCGGCGAGGCAGGCCACGACCTCATCGTCATCGACCTGGTGGAAGTCGGCGTAGGCCTCGCCGACCGACGCGAAATCATCCGAGTCCCGCAGGCACACCACCTCGTCCATCTCGGACCTCAGGGCGCGGATCAGCGATCGGGGGGCGGTGGGCACGGCGAGGACGATGCGGCGGGCGCCCTGGGCCCGCAGGCCGGCGGCGGCGGCGCGCGCCGTGGCGCCTGTGGCCAGCCCGTCGTCGACCAGCACCACGGCGTGGCCGGCGGGGTCCAGCGGGCGACGATCGCCGAGATAGACCCGCCGCCGTCGCTCGATCTCCGCGAGCGCGGCGGCGCGCTCCCGCTCCAGATAGTCCGGGGCGGCGCCGCTGTGGCGGACGACCTCCTCGTTGATGATGGTTCGCGGCCGCGCCCCGGCGATCACCGCCGCCAGCGCCAGCTCGGGGTTGCCGGGGGCGCCGATCTTCCGCGCCAGCACCAGGTCGAGAGGGGCGTCGAGGGCCCGGGCCACCTCCAGGGCGACCGGGACGCCGCCGCGCGGGATGGCGTAGACCAGCACGTCGGTCTCCTTCCGCTCGGCCAGCGCTTCGCCGAGGCGGCGGCCGGCCTCGGCGCGGTCTCTGAAGTCGGGAGGGGATCTCAACGGCGGTCTCCGTAGCGAAGGGCGGTCGCGTCCGAAGCGACGCGGCCGACTCAGTGGGTCACGAGGAGGGGTACGCCGGCGCTGTCGAGGAGCGACCGGCTCACGCCGCCGAGGATGGTTTCGCGAAGGCGCGAGCGGCCGTACAGGCCCATGACGATCAGGTCGGCGCCCGCCGCTTCCGCCTCGGCCCGCAAGGCGTCCGCCGCCCCGGCGTCGGGCTCGCGCACGACGACGAGTTCGACCGGGCGGCCGTGGTCCTCGAACCAGCGTTGCAGAAGACTGTCCGGCTCCTCGGCCTCAGCGGGCCGGACCAGCACGACGCGGACGGCCTCAGCGATCATCAGGAACGGCCAGGCGTCGCGCAGCGCGCGGGCCGCCTCCCGGCTGCCGTTCCACGCGACGAGGATGCGGCGCCCCGGAAGCGGACCGGTCGTGCGATCCGGCAGCAGCAGGGCCGGCCCTCCGCTGTCGAGCACAAGGTCGGCGGCGCTCGTTCCGGTCTGGCCGATCGTCGGGAGCCGCCCGGTCGGAAGGACGGCGAGATCGGTCCGGCGCATCAGCTGGAGGGCTCCGGCGGCGCTCTCTCCCGACACGGTCAGCCAGTCTGACCGACAGCCGGCCTGGTCGGCCGCCGCCTCGAACGCCATGCGCGCATCCTCCGCCTGGGCGTCGCTGCGGCGCTCGTGGGCGGCGACCGCCTCGGGCGACAGGGCGGGCGGGATCGAGGGCGTCAGGCCCCAGTCCAGCGGCTCGTCCCAGGCCGACACCGGCGGCGCCGGCCGCGGAAAGGCGCCCGTCAGCCGCGCGCCGAACCGGGCGGCGAGTCCGGCGGCGACGTGGGCGCGGTTCTCGGCCCACCGAGTGCCGTCGACCACGGTGAGGATGCTTCTGTAGGTCACGGTTTTTGCTCCGTCTTCGGCGTCTGGACACGGACCCGCACGCGCCGCTGCGGAGGAATGCGGGCTCGCTCGGCCGCCGGCTCCAGCGCAGCGACGGGATCGCTGGCGGGGAAGGAGGCCGCCAGCGCCGCGTCGAGGGCGCTGTCTCCGGTTTCCTCCGGGCGGGTCAGGCGGCGGGACATGGTCTCCTCCAGATCAGGAAGTTTCACCCGCTGGCCGGCGGAGCGCCTTGATCCGCATCAAGGACCCCGCACGCCGCGATGGCAGTTTCCTTCACATGCGGACCATGACGCTGCGCCACCCCGGCGGCCCTCTCCGGCCCGAAGTCCGGACCGATCCCGCGCCGGCGGCCGGGCAGGTGCGGCTTCGGGTGAAGGCCTGCGGCGTCTGCCGCACCGACCTGCACGTGCTGGACGGCGAGCTCCCCGCCCGCCGCCCGGCGATCGTCCCGGGACACGAGATCGTCGGCGTGGTCGAGGCGATCGGCGCCGGCGTCACGGACGTGCGCGTCGGCGATCGCCTCGGCGCCGCCTGGCTGGCCTGGACCTGCGGACGGTGTCGCTATTGCCGGGAGGGGCGCGAGAACCTGTGCGACCGGGCGGAGTTTCACGGCTGGACCCGCGACGGGGGCTACGCGGACAAGGTCGTCGTCGACGCAAGCTACTGCTTCCCCCTGCCCCCGGGTCTGTCGGACGCGGAATGCGCCCCCCTGCTCTGCGCCGGCCTGATCGGATTCCGCGCCTGGCGGGCCGCCTGCGCGAACCGGGAGGTGGACGCTCTCGGGCTCTACGGTTTCGGGGCCGCCGCGCATCTGCTGGCCCAGCTGGCGATCTGGCGCGGCCAGCGGGTCTTCGCCTTCGTCCGTCGGGGCGACGAGGCGGCCGCCGCGCTCGCACGCGAACTCGGCTGCGCCTGGGCCGGCCCGTCCGACGTTCCGCCCCCGGAGCAACTCGACGCGGCCATCCTGTTCGCCCCGGTCGGGGAGCTGGTCCCGCTCGCGCTCGGCGCTGTCCGCAAGGGCGGTGCGGTGATCTGCGGCGGGATCCACATGAGCGACATCCCGGCCATGCCATACGCGCGTCTGTGGGGCGAGCGCACGCTGGCTTCGGTCGCCAACCTCACGCGCCAGGACGCCCTCGACTACCTCCCGATGGCGCTTGAGGCGGGCGTGCGCCCGCACACGGCGGCGTATCCGCTCGAGCGGGCGAATGAAGCCCTGGACGATCTGCGCCATGGCCGTTTCGCCGGCGCGGCGGTGCTTGTTCCCTAGGTTGCGCCGGAGACGGCGGAGCGATCCGTCGCCGTCGGACTAGTCGCCGCCGTCCAGCGCGAAGGTGATCTTCGCGTTGATCCGGTAGCGGGCGATGCGGCCGTTCTCGACGGTGGCCTGCAGATTTTCGAGGTAGATCGACCGCACGTGGCGCAGGGTTTCCGAGGCTTCCGCCACAGCCTTCTGCGCGGCGTCCTCCCAACTGTCCCCGGACTCCGCGAGCACCTCGATTACTTTCAGCATGGTCATGGCGGGCTCCCTTATCCATCGGCGTTCGCCGAGCAGGACGACACTGGACCCCGCGAGCGAAAGGGCCCTTGATCCGGATCAAGGGCCCCGCGTCACGCGTCCCGCCTGAGGTCCCGCAGCCGCTCGCGCAGGATCTCCGGGGATTCCACGAGACGGTCCCTCGCCTCGGCCAGGGCCACCCGGACCCCCGCCCGGCCCAGCGACTGGCGGAGCAGCCCGAGGGCCCGCGGCGCGGCCATCAGCACCAGGTCCCGGTGACCGCCGCCGCGCAGCAGACGGGCGCTTCGCTCGGCGACCAGCTCGAGGAAGTCGGCCTCGCGGCGTTCGGCCGGCGTGATCTCCGCGGGCGTGTGGGAGGCGGGACCAAGCCGGTCGTGCACCCGCCCCCGAAAGGCGGTCGCATGCGGGAAATGCGTCCCCAGATCTCCCAGTTACGCGGTGATCTCGATCAACGGTCCGCCGCGGCGGCGTTCCTCGAAGAGCCGCGCGCGGCGGCCGTCGGCGACCACCAGAAGGCTTGATCCCGTGAGCTCCATCCGTCCGACCTCAGGCGCCCTTGACCTGGATCTCGACCTTGCGGCCGCCGGCGGCGGGGTCGAAAGGCGCGACGACGGTCAGCACGCCGTCCTTGAGAGTCGCCTTGATCTCGTCCGCCTTCACGCCGGTCGGAAGGCTCACGGACCGCGAGAACGCGCCGTAGCGACGTTCCAGCATCCGCACGCCCTTCTCCTCCGACTCCGACGTCGACTTCTTCTCGCCGCTGACGGTGAGGACGTCGTCGCGGAACTCGACCTTCACGTCCTTCTCGGTGAGCCCCGGCAGTTCGACGCTCAGCTCGACGCTGTCATCGGACTCGCGCAGATCCATCCGCGGCGACGGGCCGAACATCTCGGACAGATCGAAGCCGCCGAGTTCGGCGCGCATTCGATCGAATTCACGCTGGAGCGGCGCGAAGAACGGAGCGACTCCGCGTGCGGTGGTCGCGGCGGGGGACGTCTGAACGTTCATGGCTGGTTCCTTTCGGCATCTGCGCCCCGGGGGGCCTCCGGGCATGAGCCACGCCTCCCGGCTCGCCGCGTTGATCGGGATCAAGAGCCGCCGGAAACGACGGACGCCGTCGGCCGCTGGATCGGAAGGCGGTTCCGTGCACTGCTGCGGCGTCGCGTGTGGAGGCGTCTGTGACGGTCGCGAGCGCCGGCCTTCTCGTCCATCGATCGGGGCCGGCCGGGCCGGAGGTCCTGCTGGCGCACCCCGGCGGCCCCTTCTGGCGCGGCCGCGACGCGGCCGCCTGGTCGATCCCCAAGGGCTTGCCCGAGCCGGGGGAGACGCTGGAAGCCGCCGCGCTTCGCGAGTTTCACGAGGAGACCGGGCTGCCCCCTCCCCGGCCGGGAGCTCTCCTGACCCCGGTGCGCAGCGGCGGCAAGATCGTGCACTGCTGGCTGGCCGCCGCCGACCTCGACCTGAGTGAATTCCGCAGCGGTTTCTTCGAGATGGAATGGCCGCGCGGCACGGGCCGTCGCATGCGTTTTCCCGAAGTCGACGCCGTCGCCTGGTTCGGAGAAGCCGACGCCCTCGTGCGCATCCACGGCGGACAGAGGCCGATCCTCGAGGAGGCCTTCGCCCGCCTCCGCCGGCCTACGTAGTATCCCCTAGGGGCCGCCCCTTACGAGTCGCTCCCGAATGCACAGGCCGGACCGCCGGACCTAAGGGTTGGTCATCCGACATCTGGAGGCCGACATGTCCCTCGCTCACTCGCATCCGTTTCCGAACGCCGTGACCCCGGGCCACGAGGACTGGGCCGGCGCCGCTCGCCTCACCTTCCGGGCCGGCGAGGAGATCTACGCCCAGGACGAAAGCGCTGACCTGATCTACCGTCTGGTCAGCGGCGCGGTGCGGACCAGCTATCTGCTCGCCGACGGCCGCCGTCAGATCGGCGACTTCTACTACCCGGGCGACGTTCTGGGTGTCGAAACCGGCGCGCTTCACCGCTTCTCGGCCGAGGCGCTGGGCCCGTGCGAGGTCCTGGCCCTGCGCCGCTCCGGTTCGGCGGCCTACGACGCCGGCCGCCTCGATCGCATGATCTGGCAGGCGACCGCCTCGGAACTCCAGCGGACCCAGTCCCACATGCTGCTGCTGGGCCGGGCCACGGCCTGCGAGAAGGTGGCCCGCTTCCTGCTCGACATCGCCGAGCGCTTCCGTGGCGAGATCGTCGCCCTGCCGATGAGCCGCCAGGACATGGCCGACTACCTGGGCCTGACCATCGAGACCATCTCCCGCATGCTCGGCCGGCTCCAGGCGGAGGGCCTCGTCGAGTTCGTCGGCGCCCGCCGGTACCGGATCCGCCGGCCCGGGGCTCTCGAGGATCTGGCCGCGGCCTGATCCGGTCGCCGGCGTCGGAACACGTGATATGGTCGACTCCCGGCCGCCGGCGACGAGCGGTTCCGACCGCGAGGATCCGGTGCAGATCAGATCGGCGATCCTGAAGTCGATGTCGCGCCGCCACGGCTACGCCGCGGCGGTCGGCGGCGTGATGATCGCCTTCGCGGTCCGTTTCGGCCTGCACCCCATCTTCGGCGACCGGAGCTTCTTCATTCTCTATGTGCCGGTCGTTCTCCTCGCCGCCGCCCTGGGCGGGCGCGGGCCCGGCCTGGCGGCGACCCTGCTCGGCTTCGTCTCCGCCACCACGATCCTCGGGCCGGGGCTGTGGGGCAGTACCGCCAATCTGATCGATGCGTTCGCGTTCGGCGTTCTGGGCCCCTCCATCGCCGTGGCCGGCGAGCGGCTGTGGCGGCGCAGCCGGGAGGCGGCGAGCCGGCAGGCGCACGTGGAGTCGATCCTGGAGACCGTTCCCGAAGCCATGATCGTCATCGACGCCCGCGGCGTCATGCAGTCGTTCAGCGTCACCGCGGTGCGTCTGTTCGGCTGGAGCGCCGAAGAAGCCATCGGGCGAAACGTCAGCCTGCTCATGCCCGAGCCCTACCGGTCCGAGCATGATCGCTACATCCAGCGGTATCTGGAGAGCGGAGAGCGGCGAATCATCGGCATCGGACGCATCGTCGTCGGGCAACGGAAGGACGGCTCCACCTTCCCGATGGAACTGGCGGTGGGCGAGGCCGTTCTGGGCGGCGACCGCTTCTTCACCGGCTTCGCGCGGGACCTGACGGAGCGACGGGCGCAGGAGCGGCGTGTGCAGGAGCTGCAATCGGAGCTCGTCCACGTGTCGCGCCTGACCGCCATGGGGGAGATGGCGTCCTCGCTGGCGCACGAGCTGAACCAGCCGCTCTCGGCGATCGCCAGCTACATGAAGGGCTCGGTGACGCTGCTGGAAGCGGACCAGCCGGACCTCCCGAGATTGCGGTCCGCCCTCTCCCACGCCGGCGCCCAGGCCTTGCGGGCCGGGGACATCATCAAGCGCCTGAGAGAGTTCGTCGCCCGTGGGGAAACCGAGCACACGCTCCACGACCCGGCCAAGCTGATGGAGGAAGCCAGCGCCCTGGCCCTTGTCGGAGTGCGCGATCGTGACGTCCAGGTGCATCTGCGCCTGGCCCGCGACGTGGGCCTGGTGGTCGTCGACAGAATCCAGATCCAGCAGGTCGCGCTCAACCTGATCCGGAATGCGGTCGACGCCATGGTGGACGCCCCGCGCCGGGAACTGGAGATCTGCGTGGAGGCCGAAGGACGTGACAGCGTCCGGATCAGCGTCGCCGACACGGGGCCGGGCCTTAACCCGGACGTCCGCGCGCGGCTGTTCCAGCCCTTCGTAACGAGCAAGGCCGACGGCATGGGGGTCGGTCTGTCGATCTGTCGCACCATCATCGAGGCCCATGGCGGACGCATCTGGGCTGAGGATAATAAGGGCGGCGGCGCGGTCTTCGTGTTCACCCTCCCGCGCGCCGAGGAGAGCGGCATTGCCTGATCTGGTTCACGTCATCGACGACGACGACGGCGTCCGCGACGCCCTCGCCTTCCTCCTGGATGTGAACGGCATCGCCGCCGCCTTCTATGCATCGGCCAACGAGTTCCTGGACGCCCTGCCGGTGGACGCCGGTTGCGTGCTGACCGACGTGCGCATGCCGGGAATGACCGGTCTGGAGCTCGTGCGCGAGCTGAGGCTCCGCGATGTCGTCCTGCCTGTCGTCGTGATGACCGGCCATGGCGACGTCCCGCTCGCGGTCGAGGCGATGAAGGCGGGCGTACGGGACTTCATCGAAAAGCCCTTCGACGACGAACACCTGGTCAGTTGCCTCCGCGAGGCCCTGCAGGCGGCGCGCTCGACCGAGGCTCCCGATGAGGCGCACCAACGGGCCCGGGAGCGGCTGGCGGAGCTCAGCGCCCGCGAGCGGGACGTGCTGGCGGGCGTGATCGAGGGCAAGATGAACAAGCAGATCGCCTTCGATCTCGACATCAGCCCGCGCACAGTGGAGATCTACCGGGCCAATCTGATGGCCAAGACCGGCGCCCGCAATGTCGCCGAGTTGATGCGGATTGCGCTCGCCGCCGGCCTGTAATTTGGCATGGGTCAAGGCGCCCGGCCGATTCCCGCTGGAAGATGCGACGTCGGCATGCGCCGGCGACTTGAGGAGCGACCTCCGTGGCTTCCACCCTGGCTGACGATCGGCGAGCCCTTCTGATCGTGGATGACGATCCCGACGTGCTGCGCGCGCTCGGTTTCATGGCCGACACCCGCGGCTTTCGCGTCGACCGCTGCACCACCGCGGAGGAGACGCTTGCGAAGTGCGCCTCGCGCGGCCCGTTCGACTGCATGATCATCGACGAGAAGCTGCCCGACCGCCGGGGTGTCGAGACCATCGAGACCCTGCGAGGCCTCGGCGTCATGGCGCCGGCGGTGCTGATCACCACCGCGCCTTCCCCGGCCCTTCGGCGACGGGCCGCCGCGATGGGCGTGTCGATCGTGGAGAAACCGCTGCTGGACGAGGCCCTGTTCACGGAAATCCTCCGGCTGCTCCGGCGCGATTGATCTCGCTCAAGGCGGCGCGGCGACGGCGACGGCCTTATGCCTGCAAAGGAGACTCCCATGCCCCGCCTCGCCGGAAAGGTCGCAGCCATCACGGGCGCCGCCGTCGGACTTGGCCGTGCGGCCGCGATCCGCATGGCCGAGGAAGGCGCCTCGGTCGCCATTCTCGACGTGAAAGACGCCGAAGCCGAGGCGCTCGCCGCCGAGTTGGCCGGACGGGGTCTGACCGCCGCCGCGTGGCGCTGCGACGTCTCGCGCGAGGCCGAGGTGCAGCGGGTTCTGGAGGAGGTCGCGGGCCGGTTCGGGCGTCTCGACGTGCTGGTCAACAACGCCGGCGTGGCGGGCGTCAGCAAGCCGACCCACGAGGTCACCGAGGCCGAGTGGGACTGGGTGCAGGCGATCAACGTCAAGGGCGTCTTCTTCTGCACCAAGCACGCGATTCCGCACCTGCGCCGGGCCGGGGGCGGCTCGATCATCAACCTGTCGTCGATCTACGGCCTGGTCGGGGCGCCCGACGTGCCGCCCTACCACGCCTCCAAGGGCGCGGTGCGCCTGATGAGCAAGACCGACGCCCTGCTCTACGCGCCCGACCGGATACGCGTGAATTCGATCCACCCCGGCTTCATCTGGACGCCGATGGTCGAGGGCCACCTCTCGGGCCAGGGCGATCTGGAGGCGGGCCGGAAGGCCGTGGACGCCCTGCACCCCCTCGGCCACATCGGCGAGCCGGACGACATCGCCTGGGGCGTCGTCTACCTGGCGTCCGACGAGGCGCGGTTCGTGACGGGCGCGGAGCTGGTCATCGACGGCGGCTATACGGCCCGCTGAACCTCAGTCGTGACGGTAGGCGGCGGCGATACGTCCCGCACGCGCCGCGACGTCGGCGCGATGACGGTCCAGCACGTCCCGGCGCATGCCGCCGCCCACGCCCCCGACGTTGTGGCGCCCAATGATCTCCATCCCGGTCATGGCGGCGAAATGCTCGTCGAAATGCTGCTGCATCGCCGCCCAGGCGCCGCTGCGCTCCACCCACTCCTGGGGCGCGCCCGAGGAGGTGAAGGTCACCATCTTGCGGCCGCCGAGCAGCGGCTGGTTGCCGCCCAGTCGCTGCGCCGTATAGCCGAAGTCCATGCCGAACACGCGGTCGACATACCCCTTCATCATCGCCGGCGTGGCGTTGAACCAGAGGGGATAGAAGAAGGCGAAGATGTCGGCTCCGGCGATCGCCTCCCGCTCGCGGGCCACATCGGGACGGACGACGGCGCCCAGATGATCGGGCATCTCGTCCGCCCGCAGTCGGGGATCGAAACGCAGGCGGTAGAGGTCGCGCACGACCACCTCGGCGCCCGCCGCCCGCGCGGCACCCGCGAACGCCTCGGCCATCGCGACCGTGAAGCTTCGCCGCCGGGGATGGGTGACGATGACTGCGATACGGGGGGCTGCCTCTGCCATGGCGGTATTCTTTCGCTCCCCCGGACGCGCGACCTTGATCTGGCTCAAGGCCGGAAAGCCCCGCAAGCTTCACCTTGCGGTCACCTTGTGAGGAGCCCGCGATGACCCGGACCATCAGCCCTGCTCCCGCCGCCGAGGCCGCCGAGGTCGTCCGCGCCGCGCATCACCAGATCGGCAACAGCCTGCAGTCGATCGCCAGCCTGCTGCGCATGGAGAGCCGCGCGGCCCCGCCGGCGGCGGCGGCGGTCCTGACCGAGGCGGGACGTCGGGTGCGCACGATCATGCACCTCCATCAGCGCCTGCAGGAGGGCGGCGTCGCGGTCCGGCTCGACGATCTGCTCGGCGACATCTGCCGCGACGTCGCCGAACTCGACGCCTTCGGGCGTCCGGCGGAGATGCAGGTGAACATCCATCCGCTGTGGGCCACGCCCAGGGTGGCGTCGGCCCTGGCGATGATCACCGCCGAATGGGTGGGCAATGCGCTGGAGCACGGCCTCGGCGAACGACCGGGCCGCGTCGAGGTGACGCTGGAGCCGACCGGCTCCGGCGCCCGCCTGATCGTCGCCGACTCAGGCCGCGGCGACGCCGACGGGGAATGGCGTCCCGGGTTCGGCCTCGCACTCGTCGCCAGTCTCGCAAGACAGATCGGAGGCCGCGTCGATCGGACGGCGGGGAGACGCGGCGCCCGGTGCGTCCTTGAGCTGACGGGGCCGTCGCTGGACGCCGTCCCGCCAGAACCGGACGAAGCCCGTTAGCCGCCCCGTCTGGTCGGCCCGGGTCAGCCGCGGCGGGGTATGAGCGCTGCGGTGAGCCTGTCGAGCAGGGCTTCCCGATCCGCGTCGCTCCCCAGCCCCTGCAGCGCCTCGTTCAGCGCCACCAGGAAGGCCGCCCGCTCATTGTGCCAGTCCGGCCGGGTCGCCTGCCCCGCCTCCAGACGGGGGCGGTCGCGTGGCGCAGGTTCAGCCGATGTGCGGGTGAGAACCCAGGTTTCGTCGAGCCGCGGCGTCGACGCGCGTTGGCCGAGCTCCCCCAGGCGGGCCGCGAGCGTAGCCGCAGCGTCAGGCTCCCCGTGGTTGACCATGACCGTTCCCGCCACGGGGGCCCTGGCCTGCAGCCACTCGACGAGGCCGGTTGCGTCCGCATGGCCGGAATACGAATCGAGCGTGCGTATGCGTGCGCCGACCCGCACGTCCTCCCCTTGGATCCGGACCGCGGAGCGGCCTTCGACCAGATATCGACCCAGGGTGCCGGCGGCTTGGAACCCCGTGATCAGCACCGTGACCTCCTTGCGCCAGAGCAGGCGCTTGAGGTGCCGGCGGATCCGTCCGGCGTCGCACATGCCGCTGCCGGCGAGAATCACGTGCCAGCCTGACAGACGCTCCAGACGGTCGCTCTCCTGGGGACGAAGGAGATGATGCAGGCGGCTGGCGTGCCGCAGCGGCTCGAAGGGGTTCGAACCCGTATCCTGGTTCCAGCCGCGTCGCAGGAAGACCTCGGTGGCCTCGATGGCCAGCGGCGAGTCCAGGAAGATGTCGGCGGCCAGCTCGGGCTCGGCCTCCATCACCGCGAGCAGGTCGAGGATGAGCTCCTGCGCGCGTCCCACAGCGAAGGTCGGAAGCAGCAGCGGGCCGCCCGCCGCCTTGGCCTGCCGGAGCTCGTCCGTCAGCGCCTGACGACGGGCCGTCAGCTCGAGGTCGATGCGTTCACGGTCGCCGTAGGTGCTCTCGAGGATCACATGGTCGACGCCCGAGGGTCCGGCCGGGGCCGGCAGGAACGGCTGCCGGCCGGATCCCAAATCGCCGGAGAACAGCAGGTTCAGCGCCTCCTCGCCCTCGCCGGCCTCGACCTGGATGGAGGCCGCCCCGAGGAGATGCCCTGCCGGCCACCAGGTCGCCCGCAGGCCCTCGGCGATCTCTGTCGTCTCGCCGAATTTCACCCGCTGGAAGAGCCGGAGGGTCGGGTCCACGTCGGCGCCGGTGTAGATGGGCTCCACCGGGCGCAGACCGCGCTGCGCGTTGCGCCGGTTGAGCTGACGGACCTCGCCTTCCTGGATGCTGGCCGCGTCGGCCAGCATCACCTCGCAGAGGTCGCGCGTGCCCCGGGTGGCGAAGATTGGACCGCGATATCCGGCCCGCACCAGCTTCGGCAGGAGGCCCGAGTGATCGATATGGGCGTGGGTCAGCAGCACCGCGTCGATCGACGACGGCTCAAAGGGGAAGGGCTCGTAGTTGAGGGCCTTCAGCGTCTTCGGGCCCTGGAACATCCCGCAGTCGATCAGCACGCGGCGGGCGGCGATCTCCAGCAGCAGGCAGGAGCCCGTGACGCACTCTGCAGCGCCGTGGAAGGTCAGCCGGGCGGTCACCGGGACACGCCCCGTCGCGCCACGCCCGCCGAAGGCTTATGCCGCGCGCGCGGCGTCGCGCCGACGCAATTCACTCTCCGACGGGTCACCTCAGTGGGCCAGCAGAACGCTCGGACCGCCCTCGGCCCGCAGGAAGCTGCGGGTGGCGCCCCCGAAGACGAATTCCCGCAGACGCGAGTGACCCCAGGCGCCGGCGACCAGAAGCCCCGCCTCCTTGCCTTGCGCGGCGGCCACCAGCGCCGCGCCTTCGTCGGCGCCCTCGACGAGGGTCGCCTCGCCCGCGCCGACGCCGTGAAGCTTCAGATAGGCGTTGAGAGCGGCGATGTCGGGATCGCCGGCCTGGCGATCCAGTCCGCTCACGCACTGGAGCACGTGAATCCGGCTGGCCATGGCCAGCAACGGCAGGGCGGCCCGGACGGCCCGACCCGCCTGCGGACTGCCGTCCCAGGCGATCGCCGCGGCCCCCGACAGACGCTCCGGCTCGCCACGGGCGACGAGAACCGGCGCGCGGTCCGCGAGCAACGCCTGCCCGAGAATCTCCCCCCCCGAACCGGCCTCGATGCCGGTCTGGGCGACGACGACGAGATCCGCCAGCGCGGCCTCCCGCGAGAGCGCCAGCGCCGGTCTCAGGCCGCGCCCGAGCACCGACAGGCGGGGCGCGCCCTCTCCGGCTCCGTAGACAACGTCGGCCTCGTTCGCGGCGCGGCCTGCGGCGGCCTCGATGCGATCCTGCAACTCCCGCTCGGCGGCCGCCAGCTCCTCGACCGCCTGTCGGGAAAGCGTGGCGCCCAGGGTCATGCCGAGCGCGATCATGTCCACGGCGGAGTCGATGTAGATCGGCAGCACCTCGACGACCGCGTCGTGCTGCGCGGCCAGATGCGCGGCGAATGCGAGACAGGTCGCGTCTCCGGCGCCGCTCGACGCCAGGGCCAGGATGCGTTTCAGGCTCATGATCATCTCCCTTTCTCGCAACATGCGCCCGCCCTCGGACGCGGCCTTGATCGGCGTCAAAGAGATCGAGGGTTCCTTGCGGGGTCGCCGTCCGCCTCGACCGGGAAGGTCTGAACCTGCCTCCTGCCAGGCGTCAGTCGGTGGGTCGGGCGCTCGACCGGGCGGATACGCTTCACCGCCGCGGCGTCCGCAGACGGGCGGCGGACACGGACCTGCTCGTCGCCGAGGGATGCCACTCAAGCTCGAGCGGGTCGAGGACGGCGGCGGCGCGACGGTCCGGGCGCTCCGCCTTGGCCCCGTTCACGGCTCGTCTCTCACCGTTTCGAGGTAGGCGATCAGATCGTCGATTTCGCTGGCGCGAAACACGAAGGGGGGCATGGCCGGGTGTCCGGTGACCAGCCCTTCGGCGAAGGCCTCCTCGAGGCGGTCCAGGGGGTAACGATGGACGATCTCGCGGAACGGCGGGGCCTCGGCCAGGGGGCTCGCGCCCTCGCTGGCGATCGCGTGGCAGCTGGCGCAGGTGACGGCCGCGATACTCTGGCCGCGGACCGCGGCCTCATCCGCGATATCCGCCGCGGGCGGCGCGGGGGACGCTTCCTGGCTGGCGCACCCGGCGACGATCAGGGCGAGTGCGGCGGCGGCGACCAGTCTGGACATGGCGAAACTCCTTGGGAGGAAAAGCTGCCCCACGCCCCGGGTTCCGCGTTGATCCTGATCAAGGCGGACGGGCCGGGAGCAGGATCATCTGGCGTCAGGAGAAGACTCATGACCTACGCCAGCCTGCTTGTCGCCGTCGAGGATGGTCCGGAGAGCGACAGCCGTGTCGAGCTCGCCTGCGACCTCGCGGTGACTTTCGGCGCCCACCTGCTTGGCCTGTCCGTGGGCTCGATCGCCCCGCCGCTCTACGACCCGCTCGCGGGCGGGGCGATGGTCGGCGAGCTGCTCACGCTCTACCGGGACATGGCCGAAGCCGATGTCGAACGCGCGCGATCCCGTTTCGAGGAGATCGTCGAGGCTCGCGGTGTCGAGGCGAGCTGGAAGGGCGAGATCGGTTATCCGGCCGAAGTGTGCGCCCGTGCGGCCCGGGCCGCCGACCTTGTCATCGTCGGCGGTCGCAACGCGCGGGCGCCGTACCATGCGCCCGACATCGCCGATGTCCTCATGCGGGCCGGCCGGCCGGTGCTGATGGCGCCGCCTGTCCGGTTGCGCAATCCCGTCGGCGAACCGGCTCTCGTAGCCTGGAAGGACAGTCGCGAGGCCCGGCTGGCCCTCGCCGCCGCCCTGCCGCTGCTGCAGCGGGCCGCGGGCGTTTCGGTCTGCGCCTTCGGGCCCGCCGCAGCCAGGGCCGAAGCCGACGCAGAACTGGCCGATGTGGTTCAGTATCTGGCGCGCCACGGGATTCCGGCCGACCCGGTGTTCGCTTCCAGCGAGGGGGTTTCGACCGGATCCCGGATCCTGGCCGAAGCGGACGCCCGGGGCGCGGGCCTGATCGTCGCCGGCGGGTACGGCCACGCCCGCCTGCAGGAGTGGGCGCTCGGCGGGGTCACGCGCGAATTGCTCGCCGACAGCCCTGTCTGCGTCTGCCTGTCACACTAGGAAGCCGCCCATGACCGCCCTCACCGTTCAGAGGGACGCCGATGCCTGAGACCGCGCAACGCCGACGCATCCTCATCCTCGACGGCCACCCCGACCCTGCGCCTGACCGCTTCTGCCATGCCCTTGCGGCGGCCTACGCCCAAGGCGCCGCCAGCGCCGGGCACGTGGTTCATCGCCTGAACCTGGCTGATCTGGAGGTCCCGCCGCTGACCTCCCGCGCCGAATGGGAGTCCGAGACGCCCTCCCCCTCCGTCGTCGCGGTTCAGGAGGAACTCCTCTGGGCCGAGCACCTGGTGATCATCTATCCGCTCTGGCTGGGCGACCTGCCGGCGCGCCTGAAGGGCCTGCTCGAGCAGGTCCTGCGCCCGGCCTTCGCCTTCGGCGGCAAGGCCGTTTCGCCCGGAGCCGGGCGGCTGAAGGGACGTTCGGCGCGCGTGATCGTCACCATGGGCATGCCGGCCCTGATCTACCGCACCGTCTTCCTCGGCCATTCGCTCGCCGCCCTGAAGCGCGGGGTGCTCGCCCTCGTCGGCTTCCGTCCCGTCCGCGATACGGTGTTCGGGGGGATCGAGACCCGCCGCGACCGCGCGCGCCTCCTCGCGAAGGTCGGCCGGATGGGCGCCCAAGGGGCCTGAAGCACAAGCCGGTCAGGCCCGCGGCGCCTCGTCCACAGGGAAGGCCGGCGTCGACGGACCCAGCGCGGCGAGCGCCGCCTCGATGCGCTGCAACTGCGTCTCGCTGAGCTGCAGGCGGTCGTGCAGCCGCATGATCTCCAGTTCGGCCCGCAGGTTGACGCGGTAGTCGTGCTCCGCCGCCTGCCGGTCCCGCGCCGCCTGCCGGTTCTGGCTCATCAGGATGACCGGGGCCTGCACGGCCGCGACGGTCGAGAGCACCAGGTTGAGAAAGATGAACGGATAGGGGTCGAACGCCCACCGGGCGAGCAGCAGGTTCGTCGCGACCCAGGCCGTCATGGCGAGGCCGAAGGCCCCGAGGAAGGTCCATGACCCGCCCACCCGGGCCACACGGTCGGCGAGCCGGTCCCAGAAGGTTCGATCCTCGACCAGCGCGGGCCCGTGGCCCGTCGGGCTCTCGGCGGCCATGAGGTCGACCACGCTGCGCTGCACCGGGGTGAGCCCCGTGTAACCGACGCCGAGCAGACCGCGCGCGAGTTCCTCGCGAACCCCGTCCGGAGTCACCGGGTTCCCCCCGGTCGGAGGCGGACATGGGGGCCGGCCGCGGCCAGCGCAGCGAGGAAGGCGGAAAGGTTCACAGATTCATCTCCCGGAATCGGCGCCATCTTCCCCCTCCCCCGACGTGGCTCCTTGACCCGGATCAATGCCGGGCCGGGTCCGCTCTCATTCGGGCTTCATCGAGCCGGTGCGCACGAACCGTTCGTGCCAGGCCATGGCTTCCTGCAGCAACATCGGGGACTGCTGACCGTACGAGTCCCGTCGCGCCCGGGCATAGTAGTCCTCGAGCGCCGGGCGGTAGTCGGGGTGGGCGCAGTTGGCGATGACCGCCGCCGCCCGCTGCTTGGGCGACAGGCCGCGCAGGTCGGCGAGCCCCTGTTCGGTGACGATGACCTGCACGTCCTGCGGGATGTGATCGACGTGCGGCGCGTGCGGGACGATGGTGGAGATCCGCCCGCCCTTGGCGGTCGAGGCCGCCATGAAGATCGAGACGTAGGCGTTGCGGGCGAAATCGCCGGACCCGCCGATGCCGTTCTGGATGCGCGAACCCATGATGTGGGTCGAGTTCACATTGCCGAAGATGTCGGCCTCGATCATGCCGTTCATGGCGATGCAGCCCAGCCGCCGGATCAGCTCGGGGTGATTGCTGATCTCCTGCGGCCTCAGGATGATCCGGTCGTGGAACTCGTCCATCCGGGCGTTGAGGTCCTGGGCGGCCTCCGGGCTGAGCGAGAAGGCCGTGGCCGAGGCGGCCAGCAGCCGGCCCGACTCCAGCAGCCCCAGCATTCCGTCCTGGATCACCTCGGTGAAGGCGGTCATCCGCTCGAACGGCCCGTCCTGCAGACCGCCGAGCACGGCGTTGGCGGTGTTGCCCACCCCCGACTGCAGCGGCAGCAGCGAGGCGGGAAGCCGGCCGCGGGCCACCTCGTGCCGGAAGAACTCCAGCAGGTGGCCGGCGATGGCCAGGTCGTCCGCGCCGGCGGGCGTGAACGGCGCGTTGCGGTCGGGCGCGTCGGTCTCGATCACGGCGACCACCTTGTCCGGATCGCACCGGAACCACGGCTCGCCGATGCGGTCGTCGGCGCGCGTCAGAGGGATCGGGCGGCGGTTCGGCGGCAGGGCGGTGCCGTAGTAGATGTCGTGCATCCCCGCCAGCGCCGGGTTCTGCCAGGAGTTGACCTCGAGGATCACCTGGGAGGCGCGGTCCAGCCAGGTCTTGTTGTTGCCGACCGAAGACGACGGGATGAGCGAGCCGTCCTCCCGCACCCCGGCGACCTCGACAACGGCCGTGTCGAGCGGCCCGAGGAAGCCCTGCCAGGCCGCGGGCGCCACCTGGCTGAGGTGCATGTCGAAATACTCCATCTCCCCACGATTGATCTTCTCGCGGGCGATCGGGTCGGAGTTGTAGGGCAGCCGGAACTCGATCCCGTCGGCCCGGGCCAGCGCCCCGTCGAGTTCGGGCCCGGTCGAGGCGCCGGTCCACACCCGCACCCTGAAGCGCTCGCCCCGCGCGTGGGCCTCGTCCATCCGGGCCGCCAGCGCCAGGGGCGCGGCCTTGGGGTAGCCCGATCCGGTGAACCCGCTCAGCCCCACCGTCGACCCCGGCTGGATCAGTTCCGCCGCCGCCTCGGCGCTCATCACCTTGCGCCGCAGGGTCTCGGACAGGATTCGGGTCATGCTGGTCGCTCCGCTCGTCGCGGTTCAACGCTTGGCCGCCGCATCGGCGCCGGGCCTTGACCGGGATCAAGCCCCCACGCCCGGGGGATCAGCGACGGCGGTCCCGCGGAGTCTCCGCCAGGTCCGCGAGGATCGGGCAGTCGGGGCGGTCGTCTCCGGCGCAGCAGTGCGCGAGCTCCCTCAGCGTGTCAGCCATCGCCTGCATCTCGACGATGCGGGCGTCGAGGTCGGCCACGTGCTGTTCGGCGATCGCCTTGACCTCGCGGCTGGGGCGGCTGCGGTCACGCCACAGCGACAGGAGGCGGCGGATCTCCTCGAGCGAGAAGCCCAGGTTGCGGGCCCGCCGAACGAAGCGCAGTTCGTTGATCTCCCGCTCCCCGAAGTCGCGATAGTTGCTGTCCGTGCGGTCGGCGGCGCCGATGAGGGCCACGGATTCGTAGTAGCGGATCATCTTGGTGGAGACGCCGCTGGCGCGGGACGCCTGGCCGATGTTCATGCGGGACCTCCGGGCATGGGCGGGGCGTAGGACCTCAGGCGCAGGGCGTTGGCCAGTACGCTGACGCTGGACAGCGCCATCGCCCCGGCGGCCAGCATGGGCGAAAGAAGCCAGCCGAACGCAGGATACAACACGCCGGCGGCCACCGGGATCAGCAGGACATTGTAGCCGAAGGCCCAGATCAGGTTCTCGCGGATATTGGCCATGGTCGCCCGGCTGAGGCCGATGGCGGCGACGACGCCTCGGAGATCTCCGCTCATCAGCACGACATCGGCGGCCTCGATCGCGATGTCCGTGCCGCCGCCGACCGCCAGCCCGACGTCGGCGCTGGCGAGAGCCGGCGCATCGTTGACGCCGTCGCCGACGAAGGCCAGGCGTCCGCCGCTCCGGCGCAGCGCCTCCACCGCCCGGATCTTGCCGTCGGGCAGGACCTCCGCCTCGACCTCGTCTATCCCCAGACGACGGGCGACGGCGTTCGCGGTGCGGCGGTTGTCGCCGGTGATCATGGCCACCCTCAGACCCATGGCGTGCAGGGCGCGGACCGCGGCGCCGGACGTCTCCTTGATCGGATCCGCAATCGCCAGAAGGGCGTGGAGCTGACCGTCGACGGCGACGTAGAGCGGCGTCTTGCCTTCATCGGCCAGCGCCGCAGCCCGCTCCGCCAGCGGCGCGACGGAAAGACCGAGCGCGGCCATGTAGCGATCCGCCCCCACCTCCACGCGGCGTCCGCCGGCGACGCCTCCGGCCCCGAAGCCGGCCCGGGCCTCGAACGCCTCGACGGGCGGCAGGGACAGGCCGCGGGCCGCCGCCGCGGCGAAGATGGCGCGCGCGAGCGGGTGCTCGGACCGGTCCTCGACGGCGGCCGCGAGGGCGAGGACCTCCTCCTCACGACCGCCGTCGAGGACGACCAGGTCGGTCAGCTCCGGCCGCCCTTTCGTGAGGGTGCCGGTCTTGTCCAGCGCGACCACGCGCACCCCCTGGAGCGCCTGCAGGGCGTCGCCGCGCCGGAACAGCACGCCCAACTCGGCGGCGCGGCCCGAGCCGACCATGATCGAGGTCGGCGTGGCCAGACCCATGGCGCAGGGGCAGGCGATGATCAGCACCGCCACCGCGTTGACGAGGGCGAAGGCCAGCGCCGGCGACGGGCCCCACCCCAGCCATACCGCAAAGGTCAGCGCCGCCGCGGCGATCACGGCCGGCACGAACCAGCCCGTGATGCGGTCCACCACCGCCTGGATGGGCAGCTTGGCGGCCTGGGCGGATTCCACCATCTGCACGATCTGGGCCAGCACCGTGTCGGCCCCGACCCGGTCGGCGCGGAAGCTGAAGGATCCGGCGGTGTTGAGCGTCCCCCCGACCACGCGGTCGCCGGGCCCCTTTCGGACCGGAACCGGCTCGCCGCTGATCATGGATTCGTCGACGAAGGAGCTTCCTTCGGTCAGCTCGCCGTCCACCGGCACGCGTTCGCCCGGGCGCACCAGCACGAGGTCGCCCGGCCGGACCTGGCCGACGGGCAGCTCGACCGCCGCGCCGTCGCGGGTCACCCGAGCGGTGCGCGCCTGCAGGGTCATGAGCCGTCGGATGGCCTGGCTGGTCCGGCCCCTGGCCCGGGCCTCGAACCAGCGTCCGACCAGGATGAGGGTGACGATGACCGCCGCGGCCTCGAAATAGACGTTGGCCGTGCCCGCCGGCAGGACATCCGGAAGGAAGGTGGCGACCACCGAGTAGGCCCAGGCGCTGGTCGCGCCGAGCGCCACCAGCGAATTCATGTCCGGCGTCCGCCGCAGCAGGTTGGGGACGCCCTTGCGGTAAAAGCGAAGGCCGGGGCCGAAAAGAACGAAACTGGCGAGGAGGAAGCTTGCGACCCGCCAGCCGAAGACGCCGATGGTGGTCGTCAGCCAATGGTGGGCTCCGGGCGCGAAGTGCAGAGCCATCTCCCCAAGGAACAGCGGCGCCGTGGCGAGGCCGGCCGCCGCCACCGCGCGACGCAGGCCCCCGAGCTCGGCCTCCCGCGCGCGCTGTTCCCGGTCCGTGGCGGCCGCCCCGCCGCCGACGGGCTCGGCTGCGTAGCCGACCGTCTTCACCGCCGCGATCAGGGCGGCCGCCTCGACCCCGCCGAACGCGCGGACGCGGGCCCGCTCCGTGGCGAGGTTCACGGTCGCCTCGATCACGCCGGGAACGGCGCGAAGCGCGCGCTCGACGCGCCCCACGCAGCTGGCGCAGGTCATGCCGGTGATCTTCAGATCAAGTTCGATCTCGAGCGGCTGATAGCCGGTCGACCGGATCGCCTCGGCCAGGGCTCCGGGCGCTGCGTCGGCTTCCAGCTCGACGTGCGCCCTTTCCATGGCGAGGTTGACCGAGGCGCGCACAACGCCGGAGACGCCCGCGAGGGCTCTCTCGACGCGGCCGACGCAGCTGGCGCAGGTCATGCCCAGGACGGGAATGTCCAGGGTTCGCAGCTCTGTCCGGGTCATCGGGGCCATCCTTCGGCGACGTCCCCGTTCCGCTAGACCTTCCAGCCATGGGAGGGTCAAGCGCCGGTCGTGGAGGTTATGGCTCCCGTCGGGCGGCGCGCGCGAGGCGGATATCCCGGGCCAGCCGGATCCACAGCAGGATGAAGCCGGTGATGACGACGCTCAGGGTCAGGAAGGTGGTCACGACGATCAGCGGGTGATTGAAGTCCTCGCCGTTCTTCCAGTCCATCACGTGCAGTCGCCAGAAGAAGTCGTAGAAGCGCCACACGGCCGACCGGCGGGTCACGACCTCGCCCGTCTCCGGCCAGAGGTAGAAGGTCGTGCGTTCGCGATCCGAGAATTCCACGCGCCAGATCGGTCCGGTCCGCCCGGTCTCGGCCGGGGCCTCGGCGAGGTGCACGGCCGCCCGCGGCCGACCTTCCCCGGTGTACGCCTCCGCCGCGAGCCGGGCGGCCTCCGCCGGCGTGAGCGCGGGAAACGGCCGGCCGGTGTCGGCGGCCAGCACCAACGGGTCCCCGGCCACAGGCGTGAGCACCCAGGCGCTGCCCCTCGGCGTGGTCTTCAGCTCCGCCCGCGTCACCCCGCCGGGCAGCGCCCGCGCCGCGGCGGGAAGGGCTTGCAGGGAAGACGCGGGAAGCGCCGCGGGCGCGACCTCGCGCACGTGATGCTCGCTGCGCACGGTCTCGATCGGGATTGCCGTCATGACCAGCCCGCCGGCGACCCAGAACAGGATCTGCACCCCGACCACGAGGGCGACCCACTTGTGGAGCTGGGTCGAGATTCGCAGAATCGGCATAGGCGGCCTCAGGCGGATGGGCGGTCGGGACCGACGCGAGGCGGGAAGAAGCGGGCCCCTGCAGGACTGCAGCTCACCGACACCCCCCTCGCCTCTTGGTCGACCCTACAGCCCTCCGCGCCGATCACTCAACGGCATCCGGTCGATAGCGCTCTTGACCTTCCTATGGTGGGAGGGTGCATGGACCGCCTGTGTCGTCCTGCCGCAAGGCCAATCGGATCGACGCGCGTATTCGAAGGGTAAGGCGCCATCGGCGCTCCCGTGACAGCTTGAGGATCGATCGCGAATGTCGACGTTGCATCTCGACCGCCGCCGACTGCTGGGCGGCGTGGCCGGCGGTGCGGGCCTCGCCGCGCTGCAGGGCCTGCTGCCGGCGTGGGCGCAGACCGGTTCGCCGGGCCTGCGGGCCGACCTGCCCACCCTGACCGGCCCGGATGTGCGGCTCAGCGTGGGTCACAGCCCCTTCACGGTCGGCGGCCGCACCGGCCACGCCGTGACCATCAACGGCGTCCTGCCCGCCCCGCTGCTGCGGCTGCGCGAGGGCCAGAACGTGCGCCTGTCGGTCACCAACACCCTCGACGAGGACACCTCGATCCACTGGCACGGCCTGCTGGTGCCGTTCCAGATGGACGGCGTCCCCGGCATCAGCTTCCCCGGCATCCGCCCCCGCGAGACCTTCGTCTACGAGTTCCCGATCCGGCAGTCCGGCACCTTCTGGTACCACTCCCACTCCAACCTGCAGGAAGCCATGGGCCACTACGGCCCGATCGTCATCGATCCGGCGGGCGCCGATCCTGTCGCCTATGACCGCGAGCATGTGCTGGTCCTGTCGGACTGGAGCTTCATGCATCCGCACGAAATCCTCGACAAGCTCAAGAAAAGCCCCGGCTATTTCAACCGCCAGCGGACCACGCTGTCGGGGCTGATCTCCGGCGAGGACGGGATGAGCCTCGAGGAGCGGCGCATGTGGGGCGCCATGCGCATGGACCCGCGCGACATCCTCGACGTCAACGGCACGACCTACACCTATCTGATCAACGGCCACGGCCCGCAGGAGAACTGGACCGGCCTGTTCCGGCCGGGCGAGCGGGTGCGGCTGCGCGTCATCAACGCCTCGGCCATGTCGATCTTCAACGTCCGCATTCCGGGCCTGCCGATGACGGTCGTCCAGGCCGATGGCGAGAACGTCCGGCCCGTCGAGATCGACGAGTTCCAGATCTCCGTCGCGGAGACCTACGACGTCATCGTCCGGCCCACCGAGGACCGGGCCTATACGGTGGTGGCCGAGGCGATGGACCGCTCCGGCCTCGGCCGGGCGACCCTGGCCCCGCGGCCGGGCATGAGCGCCGAGGTTCCCCCGCTGCGCGAGGTTCCCACCCTGTCCATGCGCGACATGGGCATGGGCGGCATGGACCACGGCGGCGGCGGCATGGACCACGCCGCCATGGGGCACGGCGGGACGGCGCAGGGCCCGGCGGCGGAGGCCCCGGCCATGGATCACGGCGACATGGCCATGCGCGATCCCGACAATGCGCCGCCGGACATGGCGGTGGGCGTCGGCGTCGACATGGTCGCGCCCGACCCGGCCAACCGCCTCGGCGATCGCCCGCTCGGCCTCGAGGACGTCCCGCACCGCGTGCTGGTCTACACCGACCTGGTGTCGCTGGCGCCCAACAAGGACCGACGGCCGCCTTCGCGCACCATGGAGATTCACCTCACCGGCAACATGGAGCGGTTCATGTGGGGCTTCGACGGGCGCAAGTTCAGCGAGCTGGTCGAGCCGATCCGCTTCGAGCGCAACGAGCGGGTGCGGGTCACCCTGGTGAACGACACCATGATGGCGCACCCGATCCACCTGCACGGCCACTTCTTCGAGCTGGTCACCGGCGGCCCCGCCGGCCACCAGCCGCTCAAGCACACCGTCAACGTCATGCCGGGCGGCAAGGTCACCTTCGACCTCACGGCCGACGCGCCCGGCGACTGGGCCTTCCACTGCCACATGCTGATGCACATGCACGCAGGGATGTTCAACGTCGTCACCGTCCGCCCCATGGATGGAGCCGCCCGATGATCCGCCTCGCCGCCGCCCTCGCCCCGCTGCTGCTCGCCGCCGGCGCCGCCCACGCCCAGGACCCGCACGCGGGCCACGCCGCCCCTGCCCCGGATCCGCACGCAGCCCACCGGACGGCGACCGCGACTCCCGATCCGCACGCCGGTCATGACATGACCCGCACGGCGCCGGCGCAAGACCCGCACGCCGGGCATGCGGCGCCCGCTGCGGACCCTCACGCCGGCCACCACACTCCGGCCGCGCCGGACCCTCACGCCGGCCACGACATGAGCCGTCCGGCCGCGACGCAGGACCCCCATGCCGGCCACACCATGCCTGCGCCCGCCGCCGACCCCCACGCCGCGCACCGGGCGCCGCCAGCGCAGGACCCTCACGCCGGTCACGACATGGGATCAGCCTCCGGTTCCCCCGACGTCCCGACCAGCGCCGACGATCCCGGCCGGCCTCCCGAGGCCCCGCCCCCGCCCGGCGCGCTTGCCGGCCCGGTCCACGCCGCCGACGCCGTCTTCCCGGCCGCAGACATGGCGCGGGCGCGGGCGCTGATGCGCCGCGAGAACGGCGACATCCGCACGACGGGGGTCGTCATCGATCGCCTCGAGGCCGGCTTCGGCGACGGCGACGAGACCTGGCTGTGGGACGTCCAGGGCTGGACCGGCGGCGACATCCATCGCTTCTGGTGGAAGTCCGAAGGGGAAGGCGACTTCGACGGCGGGCTGGAGGAGGTCGAGGTCCAGGCGCTGTACGGCCGCGCGATCACGCCCTTCTGGGACGTGCAGGCCGGCGTGCGGCAGGACTATCGCCGGCACGGGGAGGCCACCACCCATCTGGTCCTCGGCGTGCAGGGCCTGGCGCCGCACTGGTGGGAGGTGGACGCCGCCGCCTTTCTCTCGACCGAGGGCGACCTCACCGCCCGCGTCGAGGCCGAATACGACCAGCGCCTCACCCAGCGGCTGATCCTGCAGCCGCGCTTCGAGGCGGACCTGTCGGCGGGCGACATACCCGAACTCGGCCTCGGCTCGGGCCTGACCTCGGTCGAGGCCGGTCTTCGGCTGCGCTACGAGATCCGCCGCGAGTTCGCCCCCTACCTCGGGGTCGAGTGGAGCCGCGCGCTCGGCGAGACGGCCGACCTGATCGAGGCCGCCGGCGGCGACGCCGAAGACACCCGCCTCGTCGTCGGCCTGCGGGCCTGGTTCTAGGCGCGGGGGCTCAGACGCCCCCTGCTCCCACTCGACAACCACCCTCGACGACTGTCGCCCCCGCCTGCCCCGGCGTCCGCTGGATGCGCGGACATCTTCGACCGCGTGCTGCTCATCTCGGGCTTTCTGGACCTCACGATTTCCGAGGCCGCAGCCCCGGCCTCCTGGGGCGGTCCAGCGCGGCGGCGCCGGGGGCTGAGCCTCCCGTCTGCGGCGGCGACCATTCCTCTGGACGCTCCTCCCGCATCGCGCATAGCCTCCTGATGGGGAGGGCGGAATGGCCGAGCGTCTCACGGAACGACAACTGCAGTGCCTGCGGCTTTCCGCCACCATGACGGACAAGGAGATCGCCCGCGCCCTCGGCATCTCCGAGAACACGGTCGACAAGCACTTCCGGGAAGTGTTCCGAAAGCTGGGCGTGACCACTCGCAAGGCGGCCCTTCGCGCCCTGGCGCGCGACGCGTCATACGCGCCGCACGCCATTCCCGGCGACGGCGAGGCGGTCGCAGGTGAACGGGTCGACGCGGCCGGATTCGACCGCCCTTCGTCCCCCGCCGCCCCGTCGGACCGGAGCCTCTACGGCCTCTATGCCCGACTGGGCCGCTGGCGAACTCCCGGAACCTTCCGGGTTCGCGTCCTGGCCATCATCGGCTGGGCCGTGGCGGGATTGATCGTCCTGACCCTCCTCACCGGGATGGTCGCGCTGATCTTCGGAGGGCTCGACCCGCTCGCGCCGACAGGCCCAGCAACCTGATCGGAAACCGCCTGCATGTCCCCCTCATCACCGGACCAGTTCGCCAGCGTCGTCGCGCACGACCTCCGCGAGACCGAACACCTGATCGACGCCACCGGCGCCCGTCTGGCGGAGCTTCTCACCCACGCCTTTCACGGCAGAAAAGGCGCCGGCCTGGCCGCCGCCGCCGGTCAGAAGGCGTTCGTCTCCGCCGCGAGGGCGCTCCATATCCTGACCGAAGCCCGCGGCGAACTCGTCCACGCGCACGGTCACGCGGAGCGGGACGCCCGCAGGCTCGGCCTGAACCACTCGCTGCTCATCCCCGGCGAAACCAAGCCCGGCGACGGCAAGACGACCGGCCGCAGCCCGGCGGGCCGCCTGGCGACGGTCTGAACCTCGGAGCCGCCTTGGCCACGATCGCCATCCTTTTCATCACCCTGCTCGGCGTGGTCGCCCTGATCCGCTGGGGCGGTGTCGAGGAACGCACCGTGGCCGCGGTGGTGCTGTTCCTGCTCGTGGCCGTCCGCCTGGTCGAACCGTGGAAGATCGACACATGGCGGGCCGGGGTCGCATCGCTGGACCTGGGCTTCCTCGTCGTCGCCATCCTCCTCGCGCTCCTGCGCGACCGCTGGTGGCTGACGGCGCTGGCCGGCTTCCAGGCCATCGCGGTCCTGACCCACGTCGTGCCACTGCTGGCCCAGCACCGCCATTTCACCTGGACGGGAGTCACCATCCGACTGGAGGTCTGGCTCCTGATCTGCCTCACTTTCTTCGCCGGCGCCTGGGAGTCCCGGGCCGCTCGGCGCTTCGACCGGGAGAACCGGAAAGATGACGCGAATGACGCCTGAGCACGCCTGGACGATCTGGACGGGGCCGACCGCCCCGGACGATGACGCCCTCGCCACCGACCGTGAGAACGCGGAGATGGTCATCCTCGACCAGCGCCCCCGCACGACGACGGACGCCATCAGGATGCTGGATGTGCTGACGGAGAATGTCGAGGCGGGCAGCCGCGCTGATCGCCGCGATCTCGTCGCGCTGCAACGCCTGAAGGCGTTTCTGGGCAGACTGCCCGAGAAGGCAAGCCTGGCGCCGAGCTGAACGGAGCCGTGTCCCGGATCGGGGCGCGCTGGATGACGGAGAGGCTCGAGAGGCCCGCCGCAATTGACCTTGCTGTGAGACTTTTGCGAGGACTTTCGCAAGCGACTCCGAAAGTCCTCGCTAGCCCCGAATCATTCCCACTCGATTGCCCACAATGCCGCAAGGTGCTGTTTTAGTTGCATTTTCACGCGCAAGGCGCGATGCACACCGATACATATACCGAGTATCTTCCGGACTGTTGAAAGTATTGAGGAAAACGGAAGCAATAAAAAGCGCGTGATCGCGACATCTTTCGAGACGTATTGACAATGCCGAGCCGCCGCACAACGAGAGACTCAGACCAGCGAAAGCGACGCACCCAGGTTATCACATGCCTCTGTGCTAGAGTACCCGCAGGGAGCCCGGGTTCAAAGCAGTAGGCGGCCGCAGCCCGCCGGGTCCGTGAAAAGGTCGCCCGCGTCCCGTTGCCCTCCGAAGCGGCGCAAACAATTCCGGCTCGATGACGTTCCGTCTGCCAGCCAGGAGCGCGAGGCCCAAGACGACGAGCGACCCTCTCAGGACGTTAGTACCAGCGGGCGTCACCGGAGGCGGTCGCCAGGCCGTAGACCATGGCAGCGGCGAGGATCACCGCGCCCAGGACGACCAGGTAGTCGATCTCCTGCTCCAGGCGCCAGAGACGCCGCTCGCCGGTGTCGCGTCGATGTTCTCCCTCACTCGTCGCGGCCTTCCGCGGGCGGAGGTGAGGCAGGTGAAAGTGAAGTGACCGCATTCACGAACCTCCTTTTGGTAGAGCGCCGGAAGGCGCCGGATGCCCCAAAAAAACGTTGATCAAAAAGGCCGAGTTCCGGCCTCTGCCGGGGGGAACGCAGGAGCGGGATCGTCGTTATTTGCCGCCGGGGGGACCAAGAGGAGATACGTCATGAAAACTCGAGTACTGCTCGCTACTATAGCTGCGGCGCTTGCGTTGGGCGGCGTCGCGTCCGCCCAGGTCACACCTGTTGCGCCGCCTTCTCTGCCCAACACATCCGTCACGGCGACGCCCCGGGTGACCCCGCCCGCGCCGCTCGGCGACTCCGCCGCCAGCCAGGCCGGCGCGACGGTTCGTTCGCCGCAGGCGCCGGCCGCGGCCGACACCGCGAAGGCGGGCGTCGACGCCGTACGTTCGACCGGCGCGGCGGCGACGCGCGACGCCTCCGTCAACGCGAGCGCCAGCGCCAATGCTGACGCGCGTGTCGCGGTGAACCGGGACCGGAACGCGGTCAACGCCGCGATCCAGGGCGGCGCCGAGGTGCGCAGCTCCGACGGCGTCCGGTTGGGGACGGTGGCGGAGATCAGCCGCAACCCGACCGGTCGGGTGATGTCGTTCGTGGTCCGATCCACGGATGGCGCCCTGCGGACCGTGCCGATCGGCCAGGTCGGCGTTCAGGGCGACGCCCTGGTGACCGGCTGGACGCAAAGCCAGTTCATGGCCCGCCAGGCCCGAACCGGCTCCAGCCGGAACTAGGCGGCCGGAGGAGTCTCGCAGGGCTAATCGCCCGGCGGGGCTCGCTCGCCCGTAAGGACGAAGCCATGTGGAAACGGCACGGACCCGGGCGCCGGCCATGGGCGCGCCTCGCGGATCCCGCGGCGGCGGCCGGCCTGACCATCACGGTGTTGGCCTCGGCGACCGGCGTCGCCGGACAGGATCGCGACCCGCTGGTCTGCTTCGGGGACGCCGAGAGACGCAGCGTCCGCGTCGGCGACCTGGTCCGCGATTGGTCAGGACGTGAGGTCGGCTGGGTCTCCGTCGGCCAATGCGGCCGGCCTGTCCCTGGCGAGTTGCGGGTCTTCGCTCGCCAGGCGGGCCAGGTCGTCCTGGTCGACACGCGCGACATCGCCGCGGTCGCTCGTGGCGTGACCCTTCGGCTGGACGGCGAGGATCTCGCCGGTTGGGGGAGCGCCCGACCCCGGGGCCAGTCCATCAATGAAGGAAGATCAACATGCTCGGTCATAATCTATCGCGCGCCCGGCCGATCCTTCCAGGCACATCCCTGCCGGCGCCCGGGCCCGTGCCGGTGGTGCGCATCCATCCCGCCTCCGCTGGCGTCCAGTCGGCTCCCGGCCGCGGCCGCTGGGTGCTGGAGTTCGAACCGTCGGCGCCGCCGTCGCTTGACCCCCTGACCGGTTGGACGACGTCGACGGACCCGCTCTCGCAGGTGCGCATCCCCTTCCCGGACATGCAGAGCGCCATCGCCTTCGCCGAAAGCAAGGGCTGGCGGTACCTCGTCAGCGAGCCGCCAGCCTGCGCGACGCCGCCGAAGGCGCCAACGCGGCACGCCGCGCGCTGGCCCTTCCGCGCGCTCGAGCCGGCGAGCACGCCCTCCGCCGAGCCGCGCGCGGACCCTTCCGATCCCGTCGAGCAGGCCCTGCTGGAGACGTTTCCGGCGAGCGATCCGCCGGCGTGGACGTTGGGAACGCCCCGGCCGGGGTTCGACGCCTGAGCGCCCGTGACGGCTGAGTGGGCGTTCAGGCCGCGGGGCCCAGCAGGTTGGCGCCGCGGATCCCGTCGAAGATGAACTGCACGGCCAGGGTGGCGAGCAGAACGCCCGCCAGGCGGGCGATCACGCTGGAGCCGGTGGTCCTGAGCACGCGGTTCAGCACGTCTGTGAAGATCATGCCCAGATAGGCCAGCACCAAACAGAGCAGCATCGCCCCGAGCACCACCGCCGAGCGCAGCGGATCGCCGCCGGCCTGGCCCATGAGCAGCACGACGGCGGTGAGCCCCGCTGGTCCGGCGATCACCGGGAAGGCCAGCGGGAAGACGGCGATGTCATGCGGCTCCATCGCCTCCCGCCGCTCGCCTGCCGTCAGGGTGGAGAGGCCGGCGGGGTGGCCGAAGATCAGCTGCACCGCTTGCAGCATCAGCAGGATGCCGCCGGCGACGCGGAAGGCGTCAAGCGTGACGTGGAGCGCCGCCAGCAAGTGGACGCCGAGCAGCGCGAAGCCGAGCAGCACGGCCCCCGCGACCGCCACCGCCTGCCAGGCCAGCCGGAACCGTTCCGGACGGTGCACTCCGCCCGTCAGCCCGCCGAACACGAGCGCGGTGTCGATCGGGCCGATGGCCACGAACAGCGTGGCGAAGGCGGTGACGGCGAACTCCGTCATCCGGGGTTCCGCGTCCTCGGCGGCTCGGCGCGAGCGGACCGGCCGAAGGTCACGCCGCCTGGTCCTCTTCGATCAGGCCCTCCGTCTGCTGCGCAGCGCGAACAGAGGGCCGGTCGCCGACCCGCTTCAGGAAGGCGGCGAGCTTCGGCCGGGCCTCCAGGTCGATCCCCTTCTCCCTCGCCCAGCCCGCGACGACGAACAGGTAGATGTCGGCCACGGTGAGCTGCTCGCCCAGCAGGTACGATCGCCCATCGGCGAACTGGCGCTCCACATGGTCCAGGCGGCGCGCGACGTCCCGGCGGGCCGCCGCCTTGGCCTCTTGCGAAGCGGCGGGCGAGAACAACGCCCCATAGGCCTTGTGCAGTTCGGCGGCGATGAAGGTCAGTTGCTCCTGCATCCGGGCCCGCTCCAGCGTTCCCGCCGGCGGCGCGAGGCGAGCGTCGGGTTTCAGGTCGGCGAGATACTGCACGATGGCCGCGCCCTCCGTGAGCACCTGGCCGTCATCCAGCACCAGGGCCGGCACATAGCCCTTGGGGTTGATCTGATAGTAGTCGGCGCCGGTCTCGGTGCGGTGCGTGGCGAGATCCACCTTCTCCAGCTCAAAATTGAATCCTGCCTCGCGCAACACGATGTGCGGCGAGAGCGAGCAGGCGCCGGGGGTGTAGTAGAGTTTCATCGCTTTCCTCCTTTGGCGAACAAGGGGCCGCGGTCGGGCCGCGGCCCGGGGGCGCAAGATTACGATCAGCCCGGCGCGGGACCGCCGTCCTCGGCGCGTGTCAGTTCCACGGGGATGGCCCGCTGGGTCCCGTCGCGGTGGACGAAGACCAGCACGCTCGTCCGACCCGCGTCACGGGCCGCGGAGATGGCGTCGGACAGATCGGCGGGGCGAGCGACCGGGCGCTGGTTCACGCGCACGATCACGTCGCCGGACCGGAGCCCCTTGCGCGCCGCGTCCGAGGCCGGATCGACGCTGCGCACGATCACCCCGCCGACGCCGGCCGGCACGCCCTCGCGGCGGCGCGCGACGTCATCCAGCGGCGCAACGACCACGCCCAGACGCGCGCCGGCGCCGTCAGGATCGGGCTCGAACCGCTCCGGCGCGGGCGAAGCGGCGAGTTCGCGTTCCGCGGGACGCAAGGCCGTCCGCACCTCCACGGTCCGCGGCGCGCCGTTGCGAAGCAGTTCGACGCGCAGGGCGTCGCCCGGGCGGGCGGCGGCCACCTCCCGGGTCAGGCGCGAGGCGTTCTCGGTCGCGCGGCCGTTGACGCGCAGCACGACATCGCCGGCCTCCAGGCCGGCGCGATCGGCCGGTCCGCCCGGCGTCACCTCGGCCACCAGCACGCCCTTGCGGTCGCCCAGGCCGAGACTTTCGGCCATCTCCGAGGTCAGGGTCTGGACGTTGGCGCCGATATAACCGCGGTCGATGCGGCCGCGGGCGATCAACTCGCGGGTCACCCGCTCGGCGACCTCGGCGGGCACGGCGAAGCCGATGCCCATGTTGCCGCCCGAGGTGGTGAAGATCGCCGTGTTGACGCCGATCACCCGGCCATGCGCGTCGAAGGTCGGGCCGCCTGAGTTGCCCCGGTTGATCGGCGCGTCGATCTGGATGTAGTCGACGAAGGTGGAGCCGATGTCCCGGCCGTAGGCCGAGACGATGCCGGCCGTCGCCGTGCCGCCCAGGCCGAAGGGATTGCCGACGGCGATGACCCAGTCGCCGACCCGCGGGGTGGCGGCGTTGGAGAAGCTCACATAGGGGAAGTTCCGTCCCTCGACCTTGAGCACCGCAAGATCGGTCGCCTCGTCGCGGCCGACCACCCTGGCCTTGAGCTCGCGCTGGTCCTTCAGGGTGACGGTGATCTCGGTGGTGTCGGCGACGACATGGTTGTTGGTGACGATATAGCCGTCGGCCGAGATGAAGAAGCCGGACGCGGCGGCCCGGCCCTCCGCGATCGGCGGACGGCCGTCCCGGTCGGGGAAGAGCTCGAACGGGAAGCCGGGGATGGTCGGCAGACGGATCGGGACCTGCCGCGTGGTGTCGATCGACACCACGGCGGGCGCGACCCGCTCGACGATATCGGCGAAAGAGGTGACGCCGCCCTGTACGGCGGGCGGCGGGCTGATGGGAGCCTGGGAGGCGGAGAAACCGGGCGTCGACAAGGCCAACGCGCCGGCGGCCGCCCCAAGGAGCAACGATCTGGTTCGCATCTTCGTCTCGTCTTCAGCTGTGCCAAACGGCGGCGCCTGAAGGGGACGACGGCGCCGCCTTGCTTGCTGCGGTCCCAGATAGGGTCGAAGCCCGCCCGGTCAACGGTCGCGCTCACGGCCCTTCGCCGAGCCGCAGCAGGTCTTCCGGCGGCCGCGCCCCCAGGCGCACCGACAGCCCCACCGGACGTCCGTCCCGGCGCACCCCGAGCCGCACCACCTCTCCCGGCTTCTTGCGCACCACGAATCGGGTGGCCGCGGCGGCGTCGGCTATCCGCCCGCCCTCCACCGTCGTGATCACGTCGCCAGGCTGCAGGCCGGCGGCGGCGGCGGGACCTCCGGGCGCGACGGAGACGACCAGGGCGCCGCCGGTCCCGGACAGCCCGAGGGCCTCGGCGGTCTCGGGGGTCACATCCTGCAGCGCCGCCCCGAGATAGCCCCGCTCGATCGGCCGCCGCTCGATTATCCGCCGCGACACCTTGTCGGCCACGTGGGCCGGAACGGCAAAGCCGATGCCGATGAAGCCGCCGGACGGCGACAGGATGGCGGTGTTGACGCCCACGACCCGGCCGTGGACGTCGAAGGTGGGTCCGCCGGAGTTGCCGCGGTTCAAGGGAGCGTCGATCTGCAGGTAGTCGACGAAGCTCGAGCCGATGTCGCGGCCCCGGGCGGAAACGATGCCGGCGGTGGCCGTGGCGCCGAGCCCGAACGGGTTGCCGACGGCGACCACCCAGTCGCCGATCCTGGGCTGCGCGGTTTGCGCAAAGTTCACGAACGGGAAGCGGCCGCCATCGACCTTGAGGACGGCCAGATCGGTGGCCGGGTCGCGGCCGACCAGCCGCGCCTTGAGGCGCCGTTCGTCCTGGAGGACCACCTCGACCTCCTCGGCCCCGGCGACGACATGGTCGTTGGTCACCACATAGCCGTCGGCCGAGATGAAGAAGCCGCTGCCCGAGGACATCGCCTGCATCGGCGGCAGGTATTCCGGACCGCCGAAGAAGGGGAGCTCGGGGATGATCACCTGCGGCGGGGCCACCGTCGCGGTGGAGTAGATCGACACCACCGCCGGCGACACCCGCTCAAGGATCGGCGCGAAGGTCTTCGGCGCCCCGCCCGGCAGCCGGACGGCTTCGGCGCTCCAGCGCGGCATCACCAACCGATGCAGGTCCGAACCGGGCTCGGCGACGTTGAGGGCGGCGGCCAGCGCCCCGGCGCCGAGAACACCGCCCGCCGCCGCGCCCGCGGCCCACAGTTGCGTCCGGCCGGCCATGGTCAGACCGCGATGGCGGCGACCACGAGGGCGATCGCCCCGACCAGAACGCCGATGGCCAGATAGGCCAGGATTTCTTCTTCGCGGGAGAGCCGCGATTGGGACTTCCGGGCCATGGCTTGTGTCTCCTCCTTTCTCTACACATGGCTTGCCGGGACCGACGCGCGGCGCTGCGCCGCCGGCCGGACGCAGAATCATCTAGGGCGCGCGCGCGGCCGGAAGACCCCGCAGGCTGGAAATCCTCCTGAGCGCTGGCGACTTTGGTCCCCCTCCGCGTCTGATCCGGCGCTCGGGCGGAAACCGCCCTGGCGGTTGCGCATTGATGGGCCCGAACGTGAGAGACCCCGATGAGCACCCGCCATTTCCTCGCCAAGCTGAAAGGCGCCGACCACATCTCAGGCATCGTCCTGCCCGACACCGGCGATCGCGCCGCCCTGCTTCGCCGGGCGGCCGAACTGCTGTCGCACCTCAACGCCGCGGCCGTCGCCGACCATGAGGTCGAGCTGGTCCGCTATTTTCCGCCGGAGCGCGAGCGGCTGAAATTGTCGCCCGATTCCGCTCTGGCGACGGCTCCGCCCCTCTTGACCCGATAGAGCCGCGCCCTAACTCATCTGACGCCGCCGGCGACGGCGGCGTTCCGGGCCCGAGGACGGTCCGGTCCGACAGACGACCCTCGCGCCACGACGGCGATGACAGTCTACGCCCTCCGGCGCGCGGGCCTTGCGAGCAGGACTCGCGGGCGGTCCGCCGCCGTGAACTCCTTCCTCGCCATCCCAGGCCGCTCGCCGATTGGCGCGCTGCGAGAGATGTTCGCTCTGGCGGGCCGGACGGTCGCTGCGGGCCCTCCATTCTTGAAGAGGAGGACTGTAATGTCTCTTGGCGAAATGGTTCCCTGGGGCCGCAAGGACCGCAATCTTGCTCTCCAGGATCGCGACCGCGGCTGGTCGGGGACGAGCGAGATCAGCCCGTTCCTGCGACTGCACCAGGAAATGAACCGGTTGTTCGACGACGTCTTCCGCGGCTTCGATGCGCCGACGATGTGGAACAATCAGTGGCCGACCCTGGAGGTCGAGGAGACCGACGACGGCTACCGCGTCACCGCCGAACTGCCGGGCATGGACGAGAAGGACATCGACGTCTCGTTCCGCGACGGCGTGCTGACCCTACGCGGTGAGAAGCGCTCGGAAACCGAAGACAAGGGCCGCCGCGTCAGCGAGCGCTACTACGGTCGCTTCGAGCGCCGGATCGCGCTGGGCGACGTCGACGACAGCCAGGCCCGCGCGACCTTCGACAAGGGCGTGCTGACCATCGACATGCCCCGGTCGGCCCAGGCCGAGGAGCGCGTCAAGCGCATCCCGATCAACGGGAGCACCAAGCACTAGGCAGGGTCCGGGCGCGCGGGCTCAAGGCCCGCGCGCTCGGCCTTCCGGTCTGTGATCCGGCCCGCCGCGCCCGCGGCCATGAGGCCGCTGGCATCGCAGGTGGCGCTCGCAGCCCGGCCGCCCGGGATCGACGAAAGCCTGCATGAGGACCCCATGACTGACCTGCATCGCACCCACCCCGGTCCGGTCGCGGTCGATCGCGCCGACATGGCGCTCGACGCGGGGCTCCGGACCTTCATGATCGGCGTCTACAACAAGGTGGCGCTGGGCCTTCTGGTCTCCGCCGCCGTGGCCTGGACGACGTCGAGCGTCGCGCCCGTGCGCGATCTTCTGTTCCTGCTCACCGCCGATGGCCGGCTGGCCGGCATGACCCCCTTGGGATGGGGCGTGGCGTTCGCGCCGCTCGCCATCCTGCTCGTGTCGGGCTTCGCCATGCGCAATCCCACCAGCGGCGCGGCGAACGCCCTCTACTGGACGATCGTGGCCTTGATGGGCGCCTCGCTCGGCGTGCTGGCGCTGGCGTATACCGGCGCGTCCATCGCCTCGACCTTCCTGATCACCGCCGCCGCTTTCGGGGCGCTCAGTCTCGTGGGCTATACGACGAAGAAGGACCTCACCGGCTTCGGCTCCTTCCTGATCGTCGGCGTGATCGGCCTGATCATCGCCTCGCTGGTCAACCTCCTCCTGCGTTGGGAGGCGCTGCAGTTCGCGGTCAGCGTGATCGGCGTCTTCATCTTCGCCGGCCTGATCGCCTACGACAACCAGCGCCTGAAGCTGACCTACTACCAACTGGGCGACGCGGCCTCGCGCGGCGTGGCGACGAGCTTCGGGGCGCTGAGCCTCTACATCAACTTCATCAACCTGTTCCAATTCCTGCTGTCGCTGTTCGGCCAGCGACGAGCCTGACTGCTGGACCGTCGGCCGCAGGTCGGATCAAGGGCGCCGGTCCGGCGCCCTTCTTTTTGTCGGGCGTTTCACGCCGAAAGCCGATTTTCGCATCGGACGCGTCATGAGTGAGTTCACCGTCGAGGCCGTGACACCGGACAACTGGTCCGATCTCGAGGCCCTGTTCGAACGCCGCGGCGGGCCGCGTTACTGCTGGTGCATGGCCTGGCGGCCGATGGAAGACCGCACCCAGGCCGACAACGTCCGCCGCAAGCAGGCGCTGCGCTCGCGGACCGATGCGGGCGCGCCGATCGGCCTGCTCGGCTACTGGAACGGCGAGCCGGTGGCCTGGTGCTCGGCCGCGCCCCGCGAGACCTTCCTGCGCTTACGCGACGACCAGCAGGACGAGGAGGGGGTCTGGGCGATCACCTGCTTTTTCGTGCGGCGCGACCATCGTGGAAAGGGGCTGTCGGGCCGCATGCTCGATGCGGCCGTGGACTTGGCGCGGCGAAGCGGCGCCCGGGCCGTGGAAGGCTACCCGGTCGATCCCCACTCCCCCAGCTACCGCTTCATGGGCTTCCCGCCCCTGTTTCACGCGCGCGGCTTTCGCGAGGTGGCCCGGGCCGGGTCGCGCCGGCACGTGCTGCGGCTGGAGTTGTGAGCCGACGCCCGACGGCGCCAGGCGAACCCCGCCAGCGCTTGACCTGAATTGGGAGCTTCCTACCTCTTCTCGCGCCGGGCGGCCGAAAGGGGTCGGCCGGCAGGAAGCGCCCGGCGTTTCCGGCGTCTCCTGGGTCCAACCTGCTTGTGCGAGACGATTGAGACGAGAGGCGCGCGATGCTGAATTCCGCAGACCTCACGCCCCCGTTCAGGGGGCTTGCCGAAGCGCGGGACCAGTTGCTCAGGCCCGTCATCGGCTTCCAGGATCCGTTCGATGTGCTCAAGGACCCGGATCTCGACGCGGGCGAGAAACGCGCAATCCTGTCGTCCTGGGCCTCGGACGCCTGCGCCGTCGAGAACCACCCCACCCTGCGCTGGCTGATCGGAACCGAAGCGCCGGTGCCCGTACAGGACATTAAGGCGGCGCTCGCCCGCCTGGATCGGCTTGAGACCCCCCTGAACTGACGCCTGACCCGGCTTGGGCGTCGCTACGGCGCACGCCCGGCGCCGGCTTAACCCCGCTCTCGTCCTCTGTCGGCGACGAGCGGGATTTTGGCCGATCGAGCGGAAACCTATCGCCGCCTTCGTCGTTTCGCGGGCCGAAACCCTCAATCATTCAACAGCGTAGAGGAGCACAGCCGTGACGACCCTGACCTTTCCTTCGCCTGAAGGGGGTCTTCGTCGGTATCTCGCCGAAATCCGCAGGTTTCCGCTGCTTGGCAAGGACGAGGAGTACATGCTCGCCAAGCGGTGGAGGGAGCACCAGGACCCCGAAGCCGCCCGCCAGCTGGTCACCAGCCATCTGCGCCTTTCGGCCAAGATCGCCCTGGGCTACCGGGGCTACGGCCTGCCGCTCGGGGAAATGATCTCGGAGGGCAATCTCGGCCTGATGCACGCGGTCAAGAAGTTCGACCCCGACAAGGGCTTCCGGCTGGCCACCTACGCCGTCTGGTGGATTCGCGCGGCGATCCAGGAATTCATCCTGAAGACCTGGTCGATCGTGAAGCTCGGGACCGGCGGGGCTCCCAAGAAGCTGTTCTTCAAGCTGCGCGAGGCCAAGGCGCGGATCGCCGCCCTGTCGGACGGCGACCTGCCGCCCGAGCAGACGCGCCTGATCGCCGATCGCCTCGGCGTCCGCGAAGACGAGGTCCTTTCGATGAACCGCCGCCTGGCGGCGCGCGACGCCTCGCTCAACGCCCCGATCGCCGCCGACTCCGATGAGGAATGGCAGGACGTCCTCCAGGACGAGGCCGCCGCCGATCCGGAGCGTCAACTGGCCGAGGCCGAAGAGTGGCGGCTGCGCAGCGCCTGCCTGGAGGCGGCGCTGGCGACGCTGACGCCCCGCGAACGGCATATCCTCGGCGAGAGACGCCTGAAGGAGCCGCCCAGCCTGCTGGAGGACCTTGGCCGGCAGTACGGCCTCAGCCGTGAGCGCATCCGGCAGATCGAGGCCCGGGCGTTCGAAAAGGTTCAGACGCATATGCTCAGGGCGCTGCAGACACGCCTTCCCGAGCCCGCGCCGCAAGAACCCCGCGTCCCGGCGGGCCAGCGCGTTGCTCCAGGAGCGGCGTGAGCATGGCCCTGGACCTGGGCGGGGCGTTTCTCGACAAGCCGTTGTGGCTCTGGGGTCTGTTCGGAGCAGTCGTGCTGGCGCTCCTGGTCTTCGACCTGGGCGTCCTGCACCGCCGGTCGCGCGAGATCCCCCTGCGCGAGAGCCTGCTGCTGAGCGGGGCCTATGTCGCCGTCGCGGCGGCATTCGGCGCATGGACCTGGTGGAGCCTGGGGCCCGATGCGGGCGCCGCCTTCTTCAGCGGCTACCTGCTGGAGAAGAGCCTCTCGCTGGACAACATCTTCGTCATCTCGGCCATCTTCGGCGCCCTGGCCATTCCCCGGGAGTTCCAGCACCGGGTGCTTTTCTGGGGGATTCTCAGCGTCCTGCTGCTTCGCGCCATGCTGATCGGTCTGGGCGCGGCGCTGGTGCACGCGTTCGCCTGGGTGCTGCCGGTCTTCGGCGCCTTTCTGCTCTATGCCGGCTATCGCCTGGCCCGGCCGCACAGCCAGGCCGGAGACGCGTTGCAGAATCCGCTCTACGGCCTTCTGCGGCGCCGGCTGCCGGTCACGGCCGAGTTGCACGGCGACCGCTTCGTCGTCCGCGAGGTCCGGCCGGGCGGCGGTTCGGCGCGGCTGGCCGCGACGCCCCTGCTGCTCGCCCTGATCCTGGTCGAGCTCAGCGACGTCCTGTTCGCCATCGACAGCGTACCGGCGATATTCGCCATCACCACCGATCCCTACATCGTCTACACCTCCAACATCTTCGCAGTGCTGGGCCTGAGGGCGCTCTATTTCGCCCTCTCGGACGTCATCCGCCGGTTCGAGCATCTGAAGACGGCGATGGGCCTGCTGCTGGGCCTGGCGGGGGTGAAGATCTTCTACAACGCGTTGTTCGGAAAGATCGACCCGATGGTCTCCCTGACCGTAACCTTGTCGGTGCTGATCGGAGGCGTCGCCTATTCGTTCTGGCGCACGCGGCGTACGCCCAGCGGTCCGACGCCCGGCTGACCAGCTGCATCCCTCCTTGCGACGTCAGCCGGCGGAGAGCGCGGCAGGGACCAGGGCTTCGAAGGCCTGCTCGGCCACCTCGACCCGGAACGGCGCCGCGAATTCGAACCGCTCCCCGTCCAGCAGGGCGGGAACCTCCGCGTCGGAGTCGATCTCCAGCCCGGTCGTCTCGCTGCAGCGCACCGCCGGATCCGCGCGCCAGTCACGGAAGGCGGCGTTCAGGACCAGGCGCAGCGCGTCCAGGGTGCTTTCCAGATCGACGGCGGCGGCCTCCAACAGCGGCGCCTCCGACGGCAGCCGGCGTGAAGCCAGCGGGCAGAGGACGGCGACGGCCTCGCCGGCGGTCTCCGTCTCCCCGTCCACGCGGCAGACGATTTCCTGATCGAAAGCGCTCTTCACGGCCGCCAGTCCCGATCGAAGCGCCGCCGACAGCTCGCCGTAGCGAGCCGCTTCGCGGGCCTCGGCCAATCGCGAGGGTCCGCCGAACAGGCCCGCGGCGAAGAACAGCTGTCCCTGCGCCCGGGCGCCGTGGACCTTTCGGCGCGCCGCTTCGGCGAAGACCCGGCCCAACGCCTGCCGCCAGTCCGCCGTGCCGTAGAGAGCTCGCGGCAGCAGGTTCATCGTCCCTCCGGGGAGCGGGGCCAGGAGGACCCCCTCCCCGGCGCATCGCTGCGCCGCCGTCCGGATGGTGCCGTCGCCGCCCCGGACGATCACCAGGTCCGGCCGGCGGGCGAACGCCAGGTCCAGAGCGCGCTCCAACTCGGCGCCCGGGCCGCACCACGACACCGCCGGCCGCAAGCCGTAATCGGCGAGGCAGGCCTGCAGCGCCTCGCCGGCGCGCAGGTCGCAACGCCCGCTGGCGGCGTTGACCAAGGCGGCGACCTTCATGTCGCGGATCTCAAGGCTCATGGCTTCCTTCGGAACTCGCAGGGCGGCCTCACGCTCCATCGCCGCCTCGCCCGCGCCCATGGGACCTCAGAAGGACGGAACGAGGGCCGCTCGCGAGGCGGCTAGAGTCTCAGCCTGCATCCGACCGCCGGCTCGATCTCGATCAATTACGGATGGGCTCGATCGGCCTTGAGCTTTTGTCGAAGCTGGCCCACCAGGATGCGCAGGTACTTGCCCGCTCCCCGACGTGGCGGAGGCGATCCGGGCCCAGAGCGACTATCAGCTCACCCGCTTCTGCGTCGAGGCGCACGGGCGCCGCGCCCGCTGCCGGGGCTGAGGTTTGCCCGGAACACCGGCAGGCGCTTCGCCTCGACTAGAGCAGCGGACGGGTCGCCAGCGGACCTTCGAAATAATCCGCGAGCCGCTCCAGTCCGGCGGGATCGAGCAAGGTCAGCCGTTGCTGTTCGAAGACGAAGAGCCCCCGGCGCTGCAGCCGCCTCAGGGTCTTGTTGGTGTGGACAAGCGACAGGCCCAGGGCGTCGGCGACGTGCAGCTGGGTCAGCGGCACGTGCACCGGGTCGGGGCCGTGCGGATCGAGCGAGCGGGCCCGCTTGTAGAGATTGATCATGAGCATCGCGATGCGCTCTGAGGCGGAACGCCGCCCGACGGAGGTCAGGATCTCGTCGACGAGGTTCTCCTCCTTGGCGGTGAGCCAGGTCGTGTCGAAGGCCAGTTCGGGATAGTTGCGATAGAGCTCCCAGACCTTGGGCCGGGCGTGCCGACACAGGCGGACGTCGGTCAGCGCCTCCACGCCGTGGGCGGAGTCGCCTAGCATGTGCGCCTGGAAGCCGATCACGTCGCCGGGCAGCAGGAAGTTCAGGATCTGGTGCCGGCCATCCCGCAGCGTCTTGTAACGGAAGGCCCAGCCCGAAATGAGGGAATAGAGCGGCGGGTTCTGGGAGCCCTCCTCGATGATGGTCGCCCCCGCCGGCGCATCGACCTGGCCCAGGCGCATGCTCTCGATGAAGGCGGTCTCCTCCGGCGTATTGGTCCTGAAGACCGGCAGGGCGCGCAAGGGGCAGGCGACGCAGGGGACGGTCGAAGGCGGGATGGTCTCGGTCACGGAATCACTCGGGGCGCTGGCGGGGTGCTCCGCCAGGGAGACCATAGCCCGATCGGGCCGGCCCGGCATTATCGCATCGGCGACCTTCGCCGTATGTCCTAGGACATAACGCTTGCGGCTCCGATGATCTAATCCCCCGGCAGGGGGAGACACGAACCGGGATAGCCGCTTTTGGAAACCAGATCGAACGGCCGACGCCGCGTCGCCCCCCGGCACGTCCCGGGACCGAATTGCCAGCGGCCGGCTCCCGGCCGCCGGAGGGTTGACCGGAACGGGTTTTCAGGTTTTTCAGACAACCGCCCTGGCGCAAGCGCGTGAAAAAGTGGCCCCCGTCCCAGGCGTCCCCGACGCCGCTGCGGCGGATGACGGCGACGACGGCTTCCCCAGAGAACCGAGGATCGCCGCTGCGGGGTCCCAGGCGGCGTCGGTCACGGGCGACAGCGGATCCTCCTCACGCGAGCGCCGGCCTCATGGTCCTCTGGCCGCCCCGCCAGGCGTGGCGACCCTAGCCCGTCGGCCGCCTGTCCGGTCCGGGTCCCGATAAGTCCCCGATCACAGGCGCGACGGCGGCCCGCCGGCGGCCTCCCATGCAACGAGTATTGAGATGCGTAATTCGATGACCGACCGTTCTGACGCCGATCGCCGCCGGGTCTCCACCGGCATCGCCGAGCTCGACAACGTGCTCGGCGGCGGCATCACCGCCAACCGCGCCTACCTGCTCGAGGGCACCCCCGGCAGCGGCAAGACCACCATCGCCCTGCAATTCCTGCTGGAAGGCGCGCGGGCGGGCGAACGCGGGCTCTACATTACCCTGTCGGAAACCGCCGCGGAACTGACCGAGGTCGCCCGAAGCCACAACTGGGCCCTGGACGACATCGAGCTGTTCGAACTGGTCAATGAGGAGGGGCTCAACCAGGACCGCGAGCAATCGATCCTCGATCCGTCCGAGGTGGAGCTGGGCGAAACCATTCAGGGCGTGATCGCCTGCGTCGATCGCCTGCAGCCGTCGCGCGTGGTGTTCGACAGCCTGTCGGAGATGCGCCTGCTGGCCCAGAACTCGCTGCGCTACCGCCGCCAAATCCTGGCCCTGAAGCAATATTTCTCGACGCGCCAGTGCACCGTGCTGCTGCTCGACGACCGCAGCTCGGACCCCGGCGACCTGCAACTGCACAGCATCGCCCACGGCGTGATCACCCTGGAGCAGGCGGCGCAGGAGTACGGCTCGGAGCGGCGACGCCTGCGCGTCGTCAAGATGCGCGGCGTCAAGTATCGCGGCGGCTATCATGACTTCGCCATCGAGACCGGCGGCGTGGTGGTGTTCCCGCGGCTGGTGGCGGCGGAACATCACCGGGAGTTCACCGGCGACCTGGTCTCCACCGGGGTCGAGCCCCTGGACCAGATGCTGGGGGGCGGCATGTCGCCCGGCACCAACACCCTGCTCAACGGCCCCTCGGGCGTGGGCAAGACCACGACGGCGGTGCGCTGCGGACTGACCGCGCTCGAACGCGGCGAGAAGGCCGCCTACTATCTGTTCGACGAGGGCAAGGCGACCATGCTGGCCCGCGCCCGGTCCATGGGCATGGACCTGCAGTCCCACATGGACAGCGGTCGGCTGCAGATCTCCCAGATCGACCCGGCCGAACTGTCGCCCGGCGAATTCTCCAGCCGCGTCCGGCGGGCGGTGGAGCGGGACGGCGTCCGGTTCATCGTGATCGACAGCCTTAACGCCTTCCTGCAGGCCATGCCGGGGGAGAAGTACCTGCTGCTGCAGATGCACGAGATGCTGAGCTATCTGAACCAGCAGGGCGTGATCACCGTCCTGATCCTCGGCCAGCACGGCATCGTCGGCGAGGTCCGCTCGGAGGTCGATCTCAGCTATCTCTCCGACACCATCGTGCTCTTCCGCTATTTCGAGTCCCGCGGCAGCGTGTACAAGGCCCTGTCCGTCGCCAAGAGCCGCACCACGCCGCACGAGGCGAGCATCCGGGAGTTCCGGCTGGGCCCGACCGGCGTCAAGATCGGGGAACCCCTGAAGGACTTCGAGGGGGTGCTGAGCGGCCTGCCGAACTACCGGGGCGCCACGCCGCTGATGGCGGCCGAACCCGCCGCCGCCGAGGCGTAGGTGGAAGATCGCATCCTGGTCCTCGCGCCGAGAGGTCGCGACGCGGAAGTGGTCGCGCAGGTCCTGACCCGGCAGGGACGGGTCTGCTCGATCTGTCCCGATATCGCCGCCCTGGCCCGGGAGATCGGACGCGGCGCCGGCGCCGTCCTGATCACCGAGGAGGCCCTGGCGCAGGCGGACCGGGACGCGCTCGTCCGGCGGATCGGCGCCCAGCCGCCGTGGTCGGACCTGCCCTTCATCCTGCTGTCGACCAAGCGGACCGGCCGCCGGCCGCCGGCGGCGGTCCGCATCCTCGAGGAGTTGGGCAACGTCCTGGTCCTGGAGCGGCCGATCCACGGCGAAACCCTGGCCAGGGCCGCCGCCTCGGCGCTCCGGGCGCGGCGCAAGCAGTACGAGACGCGGCGCCATCTCGAGCAGTTGCGGGAGGCCGAGGAGCGGCTGACGCAGTTGAATGCGACGCTGGAGTCCCGCATTCACCAGCGGACCCGGGAGCTGTCGGAGGCCAACAACCGGCTGATGGCGGAGATCGCCGAACGCGAACGGGCCCAGCAGGCCTTCGTCCAGGCGCAGAAGATGGAAGCCGTTGGGCAACTCACCGGAGGCATCGCGCACGACTTCAACAACCTGCTGACGGTCATCGTCGGCAACCTGGAGCTCGTCGAGCGCCGCCTCGCCGACGCCCCGACCGCGCGCCTGGTGGGTTTCGCCCGCGAAGCCGCCGACCGGGCGGCGAAGCTGACGCATCAGCTTCTCGCCTTCTCGAGAACCCAGAAGCTCGCGCTCCGTCCCGTCGACGTGAACACGCTGGTGGTCGGTACGGACGATCTGCTCCGGCGCACGCTCGGATCCCAGATCGACATCCGCATCAAGCTGGCCCCGGAGGGCCCATGGGCGATGGCCGATCCCCATCAGCTCGAACTGGCGCTCCTCAACCTGGCGATCAACGCCCGGGACGCCATGGGCGAGCGCGGCGCCCTGGCGATCGAGAGCGCCGAGCGCATGGCGCCCGACGCCGTCGAAGGCCCGGGCCCCTATGTCGTGATCAGCGTCACGGACACGGGACCCGGCATTCCGCCTCATCTGATCGAGAAGGTCTTCGACCCCTTCTTCACCACCAAGCCGGTCGGCAAGGGGACGGGACTGGGCCTGAGCCAGGTCTACGGCATCGCCAGACAATCGGGCGGCTTCGTGCGGATCGACAGTCCGCCGGGGCAGGGCGCGACCATAGAGATCTGGCTGCCCCGAACTGAAGCGCAGGCGCAGCCGGAGGCCCCCGCCGCGGCCGTTCCGCGCGCGCGCCAGGCGGGTCAGGCCCGCATTCTGGTGGCCGACGACGACACCGGGGTGCGAACCTTCATCTGCGATTGCCTGGAGGCCGTCGGCTACGCCGTCATCCAGGCCGCAGACGGCGCCGAGGCCTTGCAGCTTCTGGACGAGCAGGCGCCCGATCTGCTGATCGTCGATTTCGCCATGCCCGGCCTGAACGGCGTGGACGTGGTGAAGGAAGCCTGGCGGCGGGCGCCGGACCTGCCCATCCTCCTGGCGACCGGCTACGCCGACATGAAGGCGGTCGACGCGGTCATGGACCGGGACCGGATCCTGCGGAAGCCGTTCAAGGTCGACGACCTGGAGGCGGCGGTGGCGCTGGCGCTCGGCCACGGCGCTGGTGCAGGAAGCGCGCGGCGGGTTCCGGAATGATGGCTGTCGATCTTCAGCCAGAGGACCGTTTCGGTGTCGGCAAGACCTTCCCGCTTGATCGCCCTCGCCATCAACGAGGTCGACGATGTCGACATCAACGAGATTCTGTTCCGGCGGACCGCCGGACTCTGACCGGACACCGGATAAAGCGAGCCGTTGAGATCGGCTCAAGTCGACAGGATTTGAGTTGTCGGTACCTCAGAACCAGACCTCGCGTGATCCTTCGATCATGCGCGGGGTCGCCTGCTCCCGTAAATCTACTACGGTAGGGCTACAGGATCGCCCTGCCCGATCCCGACCGCTAAGGTCCCTCTGTCATCAACGAAATCCTCTCTCCAGTGGCCGACCCCGCATGCCCGCCACCCCTCACTCCCACTCGATTACTCAATTTCTCTTGGACTATTGTTTTTCGGCACTTTTTGTAGGCGCGATCAGCTAGGCCGTTCAGCAAGCCGACAAAATTCTGGTACGCTGAAAACGCTTGTGAAATAGTTTGATGAAAAAAACGCATGATCTCGACATCTTTCGAGATGTATTGGCAACGTCGCGCAGTCGATTATTTAGGGACTCACCTGAGGTAACCCCACCCACACAATGTAGCACGCGGCGGTGTCTTCGACGATGTCAAGGCGACACAATCCCAAACTCGATCCGGCCGGTGAGCATCCAGACTGCGATGCCGGAAGCAGCATCGGCCAAGCGCCCACGAAACCGCTACACCCCCTCGGAACTATTTGGGCGGCAGGGGGCCGGCGAATTCCGTGGCAAGATCGATCCATCCGCCAAGGCCGGTTTCAAGCGCGGCATCGGCATCGACCCGGACAATCCCGCCCATCTCGCGGCCGCTGAACACGACGAGCTCAGCGCCCGGACGGGACAAGGCCTCGGCCTCAAGCGCCTTGCCGATCCGGAACATGCCAACCGCGCGATCCGGCGCCTTGGACGTTCGTGTTCATCTCATCCTCCCAGGGTGTCGGCGCTCGGCCGTCTGATCCATTCGCAGCGAAACTGAAATCGTTACAGCGCCGCGCGGTTGCCATCCGGCGCCCGAACGGTGAGGGGTCGCAGCGAACCGCGGGCGCCGACCGCATCCGCGCCGGAAAATCGATTGGAAGCCGGGCGACCGATGTCTAGAATACGCCCTGGCGGGTCCCGGGAACGATAGGCGTCGATCTTGAGCCAGGGGACGTGAGAACGTCGGCGGCGATCGGCGCCGAAACGCCGGGCTTCCTCACAGAAGTTCCTGGCCCGCCCCCTCCCCTAGCCGGGATCGATGATCCCTTGCCGGACCGCGGCGGCCACCGCCTCGATGCGGGTCCTGACGCGGAATTTGGCGCAGACCTTCTCAAGGTAGCTGTCGACCGTGCGCGGCGACAGCGAGAGAATCGTCCCGATGTCGGCGGAGCTCTTGCCCAGGCTCGCCCAGTGGAGACATTCCCGTTCCCTTGGACTGAGCGTGACCCCGGGATTCGCCGGATCGGGTTCGGTTGACAGCGCGTCCATACTCACACCGCAGGTTGTCAGGCCTCCTTGCGTAGCCGCGCCCGCCCGACCTCGGCAACGTCGATGTTTTGCGGGCTGGCCGCAGAATTATTGCGGCGGCCTCGCCGCCAGGCGGATTGAACCGCGGCGATGCGGCCCCTACAGACCTCCGGTCGGGCGCCGTGAGACAGGCGCGCAGCCGGAGCCGGGGTTCGCCCCAGGGCGGAGGCGGCGCTGCGCGCTGAAGTAGCGGGCCTCGTTTCGCAGGATTCCAACGCCCGACCCCTCCGCCTTGCGTCGCGATTCCGATTGATTCATGGTGGGGCGTCGGCGCCTGCGCCGGCAGGGGCCTGGAATCCCCTGTGCGAAGTCAAACACAACGACGCGCGCCCGGCGCGCCCGTCGCCAACGGCGGTCCGATCCTGCGCACGCCTGCGCCGGGTCGACGCCGAGCCCTCGCGCCTGAGGATTCCGGTTCTGCCCCCCGGACGGAGAGGCGTGTTGACCGACACCAGGCAGCTGGACCCGGAAGCGGCGGAGGGGCTGAACAGCCTCTATCGCCGCTATGCGGGCTGGCTCGACGGCCGGCTCAGGGCCCATGTCGATCCGGATCGCGCCGCCGATGTGGTGCAGGACACCTATCTGCGCGCCGCGCCCTACCGTATCGGCGACATCCGCCACCCCCGGGCCTTCCTGCTGCGGATCGCCATGAACCTCGTGCGGGACGAAAGCCGCCGCGCCAGACGCCAATCCCTGGCGGCCGAGCCCGCGGCTCTCGCCGAGGCCGCGTCCCAGGCGGACCAGCTGTTGCTGAAGCAGATCGTGCTGACGATGCCGCCCCTTTACCGGGACGTCTTCGTCCTGAGCCGCTTTGGCGGTATGACCTATGCGGAGATCGCCGCCGCGCGCGGGCTCAAAGTCAAGACCGTCGAATGGCGGATGTCGAAGGCGCTCGAGCATTGCGTGGCGCGACTGGACGATTAGGCAGGGTATGATGACGGTCGACGACGACCTCGACATCCGGCGGCGGGAAGCCGCCGCCTGGTTCGCCCGGCTGAGCCAGCGCCGGGTGTCGACGGACGACGTCAAGGCGTTCAGCGCCTGGCGGCGGGACCCCGACAACGCCCGGGCTTACGAGCGGGTGGAATCCGTCTGGGACTCGAGCCGCGAGCTCGCCGGCGACGCCGACATCGCGGCGCTGACGACCGAGGCCTTGGGCCGGGCGCGTCCCGCGCAGGCGAAATTCTCCGCCTCGGGCCTGCTCAAACCTTTCGCCGGTCTCGCCGCCGCCCTCGTCGTCGTGGCCGCGGCGGGGATGTGGATGGTCAACCGGCCGCTCGCCTATGCGACGGACGTCGGCGAACTGCGGACCATCCAGCTTGAAGACGGGTCAAGGCTGACCCTGGACACGGACACCCGCGTCCATGTCCGGCTCGACGCCGGCCTGCGTTCGGTCACCCTGGTGCGGGGGCAGGCCCTGTTCGACGTCGAGGGAGACCCGGGCCGGCCCTTCGTCGTCGAGGCGGGCGACACCCGGGTCACGGCGATAGGCACCCGCTTCGAGGTGCGGCGGGTCGGCGAAGGCACCCGCGTGGTCCTGGTCGAAGGACGCGTGAAGGTCGGCGATCAGCGCGCCCCCCGGGCCGACTGGACCCTGAAGCCCGGCGAACAGATCGTCACCACCGTCGACCGTCCCGAGGTCACGCCGGTCGACGCCGCGCGCGCCACCAGCTGGACCACCGGCCGGCTCATCTTCGACGGCGTGCCGATCCGGACGGCGGTGGCGGAGGTCAACCGCTACAGCGCGCGCAAGGTAGAGCTCCAGGCGCCGGACATCGCCGACATCGCCGTCAGCGGCGCCTTCGACGCCGGCGATGTCGACGGCTTCGTCGCCGCCCTCGAGGATCTCTACCCGGTCGCCGCCGAACGTCGGCCGGACGGCACGGTGATCCTGTCGGGTTCGTCCACGCAAAAATAATCCGCCCACCGACTTAGGGTCGCCCGGCCGTCACAGCGTCTCTTCCCTGGCCCGCGCTCTCGCGGGTAACCAGAGGGGGACATGATGCACAGAGGATTGGGTTCAACGGCGCTCTCGGCGCTGATGCTGGCTTCGGCGTCGCCGGTCATGGCGCAGACCGCCGAACCGGTGCGGCGCTATGAGATCGCGGCCGGACCGCTCGACGCGGCCCTGACCGCCTTCGCCCGCCAGAGCGGCGTCCAGATCCTGTACCCCGCCGCCCTTGTCGCGGGTCGACGATCACCCGGGCTGAGCGGCGAGCACGCCCCGGACGGCGCCCTGGCGGCTCTGTTGCGCGAGACCGGTCTCGCCCACCGGCGCTCGCGCCCGAACGTCTTCGTCCTCTATGACCCGGCCGCCCGGGCGGCGATCCCGGAGGAGCCGGCCGAGCTGGACGACGTCGTGGTGACGGGCAGCCTGATCCGCGGCGTGGCCGACGGACCTTCGCCCGTGGTGATGATCAGCCGGGACGACATCGACCGGGCCGGCCACGCCACCGTCGCCCAGGCCCTCGCCGCCCTGCCCCAGAATTTCGGGGGCACGGCCAATGAAGGCGCGCTGCAGAACGGCGCGGATCGCACCGCGACCAACGGCAGCTTCGCCTCCGGCGTCAATCTGCGCGGTCTCGGCAGCGACGCCACCCTGGTGCTGATCAACGGCCGGCGCATGGCCGGAACCGGCGCCATGGGCGATTTCGCCGACGTCTCCACCATTCCCACGAGCGCCATCGCCCGCATCGACGTCCTGCTCGATGGGGCCTCGGCCCTCTACGGCGCCGACGCGGTCGGGGGCGTCGTCAACATCATCCTGCGCGACGACTACGACGGGGCGGAAACCCGTCTGCGGGTCGGCGGAACCGCCGACGGGGCCAGCGACGAAGTCCAACTGGGTCAGACCCTCGGCCGGCGCTGGTCCTCCGGCAGTCTGATGGGGACCTATGAATATTACGACCGCGGGGCCTTGCCGGTCTCGGCCCGGCGGCTCGCGGGCGACGCGGATCTGCGCTGGCGCGGCGGATCGGACCGGCGGCTCAACTACGCCGCGCCCGGCAATCTGGTGGTCTTCGACCCCGTCGCCGGCGGCTATGTCTCGACCCACGCCATCCCGCCCGGCCAGGACGGGACCGATCTGGAGCCGGGCGCCTTCCTCCCCGGCCAGACCAATCTCAGCAACCAGAGGCGCGGCATGAACGTCCTGCCGCGTCAGACGCGGCACAGCCTGTTCACCGCCCTGCGACAGGAGCTTGGAGCGCGCCTTGAGGTCAGCGCCGACGCGCGCTACGGCCAGCGTCGCTACGAGACCGTCTCGGCGCCGACGGCCACCCTGCTCACCGTCAACACCGGCAATCCGTGGTTCGTCTCGCCGACCGGGGCCGCCTCCCACACCATCGCCTATTCGTTCGAGAACGACCTGCCCAATCCCGGCATCCGCGGCGAGGCCGAAAGCTTCGGCGGTTCTGTCGGCGCCCGGATCGACCTGACGGGCGATTGGACCCTGGACGCCTATGTCGCCCATGCCTCCGAACGAACTGACAACGAGACATTCGGCGCCCTGAATTCGACCTTCCTGCGCGAAGCCCTGGGCGCGATCGCCGACAATGCCGCGACGCCCTACAGCGCCGCGCGCGACGGCTTTTTCAACCCGTTCGGCGGCGGCGGCGTCAGCTCGCCCGCGGCTCTGGCCTTCATCAGTTCCGGCTGGACGCACAGCCAGGCGGAGACCGGGGTCAGCTCGGCCAACCTGCAGCTCGACGGCCCGGTGTTCGCCCTGCCCGGCGGCGATGTCCGCCTCGCCGCCGGCCTCGCGTTCCGGGAGGAGACCTTCTGGCGGCGCAACGACAGCTTCAGCAGCGGCCTTGCGCCGACGACGGGCGTGGCGACCGACACCAGCCGCCAGGTCTCGGCCGTCTTCGGCGAACTGCGCGTGCCGTTGTTCGGCCGCGACAACCGCCGTCCCGGCTTCGAGCGGCTCGAGCTGTCGCTGGCGGCCCGGTTCGAAAATTATGAGGACATCGGCGAGACCACCAGTCCGAAGATCGGACTCGTCTGGGAGCCCACGACGGAACTCGTCGTGCGGGGCAACTACGGCGCCTCCTTCCGCGCTCCGGCGCTGCGCGAGCTGAACGACGCCGCGCGACAGAGCCCGACCTTCCTTCCGCGCGGCGCCCAGCAGGTCCTGTCGATAATCCTGTACGGCGGCAATCCCGACCTCAAGCCGGAAGAGGCCGACACCTGGACGGTGGGCGCCGACTATGCGCCACAGGCCCTTCCCGGGCTCAAGCTCGGCTTCAACTGGTTTCGCACCGAGTTCGACAACCGGATCGGCCAGCCGACCTTCGAGAACATCCTGACGGCCCTGTCCGATCCCGCCCTGTCGGCCTTTGTCCGCATCGTCGATCCGCTCAACAACGCGGATGACCGCGCCGCCGTCCAGGCCATCTTCGACCTGCCGACCACCAATTCGCGCGATGCCTTTCCGGCCACGTCCTATGGGGCGATCGTCGACGCCCGCTACGTCAACGCCGCGCGCGTCGAGGTGGAGGGGATCGACGCCAACGCCCGCTACGCCTTCGATCTCGGACCGGACGCCTTCGACCTCGGACTGACGCTGTCGTATCTGGCCCGGTTCGACAGCTGGACGACCCCGGACGCTTCGCCCCAGTCGCTGCGCGACCGCCCCAACTACCCAGTCGGTCTGCGGGGCCGCGGCTCCCTGGCTTGGGCGCGGGGTCCCTGGAGCGCCTCGACCTCGGTGCAGTATGTCGATTCCTATCACGACCTCGCCGGGTCGCGGATCGGCTCCTGGACCACGGCCGACGCCCAGATCCGCTATGCGCCGGAGACCGGCCCCTTCCAGGGGTCTGCGGTCGCCCTGACCGTGCAGAATCTGTTCGATCGCGATCCGCCTTTCTACAACGCGCCCGAAGGCATCGGTTACGACGCGGCCAACACCAGCGTCATCGGCCGCTTCATCGCCCTGCAGCTGACCCGGACCTGGTGATGCGTCCGGTCTGTCTGCTGCTGGCCGCCGTCCTCGGGACGGCGGCCAGCCCGGGCGTGGGCGAGACGCCGCGGCCGGTCACCATCGAGGCGGTGCTGGGTCAGGAAAGTCTCGGCCAGGTCCGGATCGGCCCAGGAGGCCGCTGGATCGTCGTCGAGCGCCGCGCCGCCTGGTCGTCGGCGGCAAGCTTCCGTTTCGGGCTGATGACCACCCATCTGCTGAGCGGTCTGGAGATACACGACGCGACGTCCGGCGCGCCGCCGCGGGTCATTTCCGACCCCGGCCACGCGACCGGCTATGTCTCCGGACCCTTCTCCCCCGATGGCGACCGGATGCTGGTCTTCCGGTTGACCGAGACGAGCTGGCGCCTCGGGGTCCTGACCCTGGCGACCGGCGAAACCCGTTGGTTCGCCCTGACCCCGGAGTTCACCGGCCTCGGCCGCACGGTCGCCTGGCGCTCGGCGACTGAGGTCATCCTGATCTCGCGGGCGCCCGACGATCTTCCCCTGGTGTTCCGCCTCGGCGGCCAGACCCAGGCGCGCAAGGCGGCGCTGTGGCGCCGGTTCGAGGCGGGTCACGCGCCCTCCGCGGTCTCGATTCCCAGCGGCGCGCGTCGCGGCGACCGCGATCCCGCCGCGCCGGCGCGCCTGGTCCGCCTCGATCTCGGCACGGGGGCCCAGACGGAGCTCGCCATCGGGGCGTTGTTCGACTTCGAACTGTCCCCGGACGGCGCGGCGGTCGCCGTCCTCGCCGACGCCGAGGATCTGCAGGCGAGCGGCGACGCCCCGGTGCGGGTCGGGACGCCGGCGCGACGCAGGCGGCTGTGGCTGGTCGACATTGAAAACCGGCAAGTGGACGAGCCCCTGCCCGATCAGGACATCCTGTCGCATCTGCTGAGCTGGTCGCCGGACGGGCGATCCGTACTGGCCTTCGGCCGGACGCCCGGCGGGGCGTGGGACGACGGCCGATTCTGGCGCATCTCCCGCGCCGGTCCGGCCCGGCCCGTGCGACTCGGCGACGCCCGACCCTGGGTCGCCGAACAGGCCGACGGCATGCCCTTCGTGCGGGCGGGCTGGGACGGCGGAGCGCCCGTCGTCCAGGTCCGGACGACAGACGGGGCCCAGGCGTGGCTTCGGGCGGACCCGAACGCCCTGACCGTTCCGGTCCGAGAGCCCTCGGAACGCCTGCTGCAGGCCGGCGGTCACGCCTGGATCGAACGCGGTGACGGGCTGTATCGCCTCGACACCCCCTCCGAAGCTCCGGGTCTCCCCGGGCGTGTGCAGAGCCGCGAGCGCGCCGCCGACGGCGGCGGCCGGGCGCGAACCAACCCGACCGAGGTCGACCCAACGCCGGGCGTCCTGCTGCAGGCCGGATGTCTCACCCGCCTCGGCGCGTCGCGCTCCGGCGCCTGCCTGCCGCCGCTGGGCCCGGACGAGACCCTCCTCGCCGCCAGCCCGGACGCGCGGTTTGCGGTCGTGCAGCGCCTTTCGGCGATGGGATCGACCCGCCTGCTGCGCCGCGACCCGAACGGCGACCATCCGCTTGCGACGCTCAACCTCGCGCTCGACCTGCTGGCCTGGGGCCGGATTGAAGCCGTCACCCACCCCGGGCCGGACGGCCAGGTCCTGACCAGCTGGTTGCTGCTCCCGCCGCCGGACCCCGGCGGCGGGAGGGTCCCCGTGGCGGTGGTCCTCTACCCCGGCGCCGCCTACCCCGTTCCGCCATCCTGGCTCAGGCCAGGCGGAGAGCGGCGACACATCAATCCAGCCGTCATGGCCGCCCACGGCTATGCCGTGCTTGTGCCCGCCCTGCCTCGCCCCAGCGGCGCCGGTACGGGGCTGGACGATCTGGCCGCACGGATCGACGCTATCGTCGATCAGGCGGCCCGACAGGCGCCGATCGACCCGGCCCGCGTGGCCCTGATCGGCCATAGCTACGGCGGACACGCCGCTCTGCTGACTGCGGCGCGGAGCGAGCGCTTCCGGACCGTGATCGCCTCGGCCGGCTACGCCGACCTCTCCCGGGTCTATGCTTTGACGCCGCATTTCCTGGTCTCCCCCGACGACGGGGTGCCGATCAACGCCCTGGCGGGCTGGGCCGAGAGCGGTCAGGGCGCGATCGGCGCCAGCCTGCCGGCGCGACCCGAGGCCTATGTCGAAAACAGTCCGATCTACCTCGCCGACCGGATCCGCACGCCCGTCCTGCTGATCGAGGGCGACCTCGACCCGGCCGGCGGCGATGTCCTGTTCGGGGCCCTGTACCGGCTGGGACGCGAGGCCGATCTCGTGACCTATGCAGGCGAAGGCCATGTGTTCGTCAGCCCCGCCAATCTGCGCGACCTTCACGCCCGTATCCTCGCCTGGCTGGACCGCTATCTGGGCCCCGCGGAGCTCGGCGACGCCCCCCGCGCGCCGGGGCCGGCCGCTCAGGTCCCCGGCTGTCGCCATCCTGGACACGCGTCGGGGCTCCAGTCCGCGAGCATTCCCTCGAGCTGAGCCGCCCGCTCGGCGATCGCCAAGCCGACGGACGATGGAACGCTTCGTCCGATGCGCCCGGCGAACGTCGGCGAGGCGACCCTCCCAGTGCCGCGCCCGGACTTCCAGCAAGACCCCGACCAGCAACCGGTTATCGCGGGACCGACGATTAGCCGGTCCTCCGCCAGATCGCGCTCCAGGGTCTTGCCGTCCAGCAGCCCCCGGTGGACCTGAAGGCCGTTTGGCAGCAGCGGCTCAGGGTCGCGAGACTGCGCGATGACACGGCCGGATCGGGAATCCCGAGCTGGAGGTCATGAAACGGCGGGCGGACATCAAAACGGTGCCAAACGCGTGCAAAGACGTCAACCTTGGCGCAGTTTGCCTATGGAGGCGGTGTGTCCGGGCGTTGTCAACGAAACCCGCCGGGGGTTTGCCCATTGAGGATCGGGGGGCAGGCTTTGCCAGCGTCATTTTCTCGCGGGAGGCAAGTCATTCATGTTCAAGCGAGTTCGCCGACTTTTTTGCAGGCACAGCTTTTCCTGGTCGGAACGCCGTCAAATGGAGGTCTGCGGCAAGTGCGGGGCCACACGCCCCCCGCTTGCTCCCCGGTGAATCGGGACGAGCCCGGAGTCGCCGGTGATCGGGAGGCGTCTCGCCGGCCTTGATCGAGCGCGGCTCAATGCCGGGCCGGGGGCGGTCCGCGCAATGGCGCCGCCCTTGCCCTGAAGGAAATTGCGCCAGGCCGTGCGGCGCGGCTTCGGCGAACTTCCCTCCTGGACGCGAGGGTAGGTGGCCGCTCCCCATCGATGCTCGGCGACAGATCAACCCGGCGGCTACGGCCCCAGGTCAGGCCGAACCGGTGCGAGCCGCTCAGCGCCAGAGGCCCGGCCCCTTGCTCAAGAGTCCCGAGCACGCTAATAACCGACTGATCAGTTATTAGGATGATCCTCGATGTTGCCTCCTGGTGAACCCAAATGGCGCCGCCGCGCGGCTGACCGGCCCAAAGAGATCATCGCGGCCGCGCTTGAGGTCTTTTCCGAGCATGGCTTCACCCGAGCCCGGCTGGACGACATCGCCAGGGCGGCCGGGGTCTCGAAGGGCGCGCTCTACCTGTATTTCGAAACGAAACAGGATCTGTTCAAGGCCGTGGTGCAGGACGCCATCGAACCGAGACTGCTGAAGATTCGAACCGGCGCCGGAACCGAAATCCCCTTCGACGAAGCCGCGCGGCTGGGCGTCGGTGTTCTCGTCTCCGCGATCCAGTCGAATCCCCGCATCGGCGGAGTGTTGAAGCTGATTGTCGCGGAAAGCCGAAACCTGCCCGAACTGGCCCTGATCTGGCATCAAACCGTGATAACACCGCTGCTTTCGCTGATCTCAGACATCATCCGTCGCGGTCAAAGGTCCGGCGAAGTCCGGTCCGGCGATCCCGAATTGTTTGCGATGGGCCTGTTGGGCCCCTTAGTGCTGGGGCTGCTGTGGCGGGAAACCTTCGAACCCATCGGGGCCGAGTCATTGCCGCTTGAGGCGCTCGCATGCCAGCACCTGGACACGATCCTCAAGGGAATGAAGGCGTGAGGCGCCGGCTCATCTACAGGATCGCCGCCGTTATCGGTGTCGTCGCGACGGGCGCCGCGGTCTGGTCGTTTCTACAGACCGACCAGACGAACCGGCCCCTTTCCGGCTACGTCGAAGGCGAGTCGGTCTATCTCGCGGCGCCCGCCTCCGGCGCGCTTGAAGCCCTGTATGTGCGGGAAGGCGACCGCGTCCAGGCCGGCGCGGTGACCTTCCAGATCGACCCCGGCGTGCAGGAGGCCCAGGAGCGCGGCGCGGCCGCGTCCGTCGAGGCCGCCCGAGCTCGCGCGGACGATCTTCGTACGGGACAGAGGGCGCAGGAACTCGAGGTGTTCGACACCGAACTCGCCGCCGCCCTGGCGCAGCTCCGCGAAGCCGAAGCCAGCTATGCCCGGATCGAACCCTTGGTGCGCCGGGGCATCTACGCGCCGGCCAGGCTCGACCAGGAGCGAGCGAACCGGGACACGGCAAGGGCGCAGGTCGAGGCCGTCCGCCGTCGCCGAGAGGTGGCCACGCTTGGCGCACGGGAAGATGCGTTGCGGGCCGCCGAACAACAGATCCGCCAGGCCGAAGGCGGACTGAACGAAGCCGAGGTTCGCCTGCGCACCCTCTCTCCCCGGGCGCCGGTGGAAGCCCGTGTCGAGGAAATTTTCTTCCGCCAGGGCGAATTCGTCCCCGCCAATCAACCCGTCCTCGCGCTGCTGCCCGACGCAGAGGTCAAGTTGCGGTTCTTCGTGCCGGAACGCGAGTTGATCCACTATCGACCGGGGGGCGTGGTCAGATTCAGCTGTGACGGCTGCGGTGCGCCGCGCAAGGCCCGGATCACCTGGATCAGCCCGCGACCCGAGTTCACCCCGCCTATTCTCTACAGCCAGGGCAGCCGGGATCGACTGGTCTTCATGATCGAGGCGGCCCCGGAAAACCCACGCGCGCTACAACCGGGCTTGCCCGTCGATGTCGAACGGTTGCGGGGCGCGAAATGACCGATGCAAAGCCAGTGATCGACGTTCGAGGCCTGAACAAGTCGTTCGGCGATCTCCATGCCGTTCAGGATTTTGGCATTACCGTCGAACGCGGCAGAATTTGTGGATTCCTCGGCCCAAACGGAGCGGGCAAAACGACCACGCTTCGCCTTCTGTGTGGTCTGCTGACGCCCGACAGCGGCGAGGGCGAGGTTCTGGGCTACAACGTCATGAGCCAGTCCGAACTCATCAAACGTCGGGTCGGCTACATGACGCAGAAATTCTCGCTCTATGACGACCTGTCCATCGAGCAGAACCTGATCTTCACGAGCCGGGTTCACGAACTGGACCGCCGCGCCGCCCGGGTCGAGGCCGCGCTCGAACGTCTGGGGCTGGTCAAGCGGCGCCGACAGCTGGCAGGCACGCTCTCCGGCGGCTGGAAGCAACGTCTGGCGCTCGCCGCCGCGACGCTGCACGAACCCGAGTTGCTCCTGCTCGACGAGCCGACCGCCGGCGTCGATCCCGAAGCCCGGCGGACCTTCTGGGACGAGATTCATGCGCTGTCCGACGAGGGCATGACCGTTCTGGTGTCCACGCATTACATGGACGAGGCGGAACGGTGTCACGAGATCGCCTATATCGCGGGCGGTCGAACGCTTGCCCGCGGTACGGCCGACCAGGTCATCGATGAGTCCGGCCTGACCACATTCCTGGCGGAAGGACCGAACGTCGGTCGGCTCATTCCGCGCCTTCGGAACCAGGCCGGCGTCGAAATGGCGACGGTGTTCGGAACGACGCTGCACGTCTCCGGACGAGATCGCGCCGCACTGGAAAAGGCGATTGCACCCCTCAGTCAAGCGCCGGTCGTCTGGACGGAAACCCGGCCGACCCTGGAGGACGTCTTCATCCAGTTGACGGCCGACCTTCAGCGAGACTCGGACTGATGCTCTCCGCGACCCGAATCTGGGCCGTGATGGCCAAGGAATTCATTCAGCTCACGCGCGATCACCTCGCCTACGCCATGATCCTCATCATGCCGATCCTCCAGCTGGTGTTATTCGGCTATGCGATCAACGACGATCCCCGAAATCTGCCGACCGCCGTCTATGTGCAGGACCACGGAAGCTTTTCGCGCTCGTTTCTGAGCGCCCTGACGAACAGCGGCTATTTTCGCATAACCCAGTCGGCGAACAGTCAGGCCGAACTGGACCGGGCGCTGGCCCGCGGAGAGGTGCAGTTCGCCGTGGTGATCCCCCAGGATTTCACGCGCCGGGTTGTCCGCGGGGAAAATCCCACGGTCCTGATCGAAGCCGACGCCGCGGATCCTTCGGCGACCGGCGGGGCCCTGGCCGCGCTCGCGGGCCTTCCGGGTCAAGCGCTGGCTCGCGACCTGACCGGCCCGCTGGTCCGGTCGACACAAGGCGCCCCGTTCGAGGTCATCGTTCACAGGCGCTATAATCCGGAGGGCATAACGGCCTTCAACATCGTTCCCGGCCTGCTCGGGGTCATCCTGTCGATGACCCTGGTCATGATGACGTCGCTGGCCATGGCGCGCGAGCGGGAGCGCGGAACGCTGGAAAGCCTGCTGGCGACGCCCGTGCGGCCGCTCGAAGTCATGATCGGCAAGCTCGCCCCCTACGTCGGGGTGGGCGTTGTGCAGGTGACCCTCTTCCTGGTGATGGCGCGGCTCCTGTTCGACGTCCCCATGGCCGGCGGCTGGGACGCCCTTGTGGTCGGCGTCATGCTGTTCATCGTGGGATCGCTGGCCCTTGGCTTCTTCCTGTCCACCCTCGCCCAGACCCAGATGCAGGCCATGCAGATGTCCATCTTCTACATCCTGCCCTCGATGCTGCTCTCCGGCTTTCTGTTCCCCTTCCGCGGCATGCCGGACTGGGCCCAGGCCTTGGGCTCGTTGATTCCGGTCACCCATTTCCTGAGGATCGTCCGCGGCGCCCTGTTGAAGGGCGTCGGTCTGGCGGACGCCTGGCCAAGCGTGATGGCGCTGGCCGCCTTCGTCGTCGTAGTCACGGCCCTCGCGATCGTGCGCTACAGGACCACCCTCGACTGATATCGCGCGTCAAGCACTCCATTTGGCCGCTATGCGGCGATGCTTCTCGATTCCGCGGCCTCTGACGACCACCAGCGATGCATCGCCCCAAGGGCGGCCCGGCATTCTTCGAGGCCCGATTGGGTCAAGGCGTATCCGGACTTGGACCGTGTATGGATGGCGCCAGGATCGAGCGCCATGCGCAACTCAGAAACGTAAACATAAGCGCTACGGCGACTGAGACCGAAAGAGCCGGCGCTCACAATCTCGCCTTGGGCCCGCCAGAGCATGGAAAGCACCCGGGCGCGGCCTGCGGAAAGACCGAACCATTGCACGAATGCAAGGTCTTCGGCGACCAGAACATCGTTCGCAACGAACCCAAAATGCATGTCCACAATATGATTTGCCTGCTATTTATTTGCAACCTATATGGCGGGAATGACCACCACCGACATCCCGCTCGGCCGCGCGATCGGCCTGGCAAGCCGCAAATGGCGTTCGCGTCTGGACGAGCGCCTCAGGCACCTCGACCTGACGCAGGCGCGTTGGCATGTGCTGCTTGAACTCAAGAAAGCCGACAGGATGTTGAGCCAGAAAGATCTGGCGGCGCGCATCGGCATCGAGCCTCCCACGCTCGTCCGTCAGCTGGACGACCTGGAACGGCGCGGACTTGTTCGCCGCGCGGCGATCGAAGGAGACCGAAGGGCCAACGCTGTCTATCTGACAGAGGCCGCCGGGCCCGTGCTGGATGCGATTCTGGAGATCGCCGAACAGGTCCGGCGCGAGATCACCGGGGGATTGTCCAGGGACGACCTGGCCACCGCCACCCGGGTCATTGCGCACATCAACGAAAGACTAGACGACAAATGAGCGACGCTCCCTCGCCTCCCCCCTCCGCCCCGAAGGAAAAGTCCAAACCAGGGCGGCGCAGGCTGATCATCCTCGTCGGCGTCGTCGTGGCCGTCGTCGCACTCGTTTTCGGCTGGATGCACCTGCGGGCAGGAAAGGTGTCGACCAACGACGCGCGCATTGGCGCTCACGTCGTCGCCGTCAGCAGCGAGGTCTCGGGACGGGTGGTTGATCTTCAGGTCCGCGCGGGTCAACGGGTCCGCGCCGGGCAACTCCTGGCGCGAATTGATCCCGCGGACTCCCGCCTGGCCCTCGAACGGATCGATGCGGAGATCGCGCGGATCGAGGCCCAGCAGAGCCAGCTCCGGGCGCAACAGGCGGCGGTAGTGCGGCGGGTCGGAGAGCAGATGGGCGTGTCGGCGGCCGGAGTCTCAGCGGCCCAGGCGGATGCCCTGGCTCGCCAGGCGGAGGTCGCGGCGGCGCGCAGCGCCTTCGAGCGGTCCAGGACCCTGTTCGAGCGGGGCTTGGTGGCCCAAAGCCGTTTCGACGAAGATCAGGCTCGGCTTCGCGCGGCCGAGCAAAACGCGGCGCGGGCCGAGGCGCAGATCGCCGGGTCGCGGGCCCAGGTCGGCGTCACCCGCGAAGGCTCCAGCGAGGTCGAGGTGCTGGAGGCGCAGATCGCCGCCCTCGAGGCTCAGAAGCAAGGGTTGCGGGCTCAACGCGGCCAGCAGAACCTGGATCTCGGTCGTCGTGAGATCCGCGCCGCGTTCGACGGGATCGTCGATCAGACCTTCGTCGATCCGGGCGAGTTCGTCGCCGCCGGCACGCGGTTGCTGATGTATCACAATCCTTCCCAGGTCTGGATCGACGCAAACGTCAAGGAGACCGATGTCCGCAAGATTTCCATCGGCGCACCCGCCCGGATCAAGATCGACGCCTACCCGGGCGAAGTCTTCGAAGCCCGGGTGTCGTACGTGGGAGGGGCCGCGACGAGTCAGTTCGCCCTGTTGCCCAACCCGAATCCCAGCGGGAATTTCACCAAGGTCACGCAGCGCATCCCGGTCCGTCTCGAGATCGTCCAGCAGCAAGGCCGGCTGAGGCCCGGCATGATGGTCGAGGCGACGATCGATGTCGTCGACTGACGCCTTTTTCGCCCGCTTCGGCCCCGGATATCGCTGGCTGGCCACTCTGACGGCGATGGTCGCCGCCGTCGCGGTCGTGCTGTCTTCGACGATCGTCAATGTCGCGATTCCCGCCATCATGGGCCAGTTCGGCATCGACTCGGTCCAGGCCCAATGGCTCTCGACGGGCTTTCTCGCCGCCATGACGGTGACGATGCTGATGACGGCGTGGTGCGAACGCGCCTTCGGTCAGCGGATGACGATGATCGGCGCCCTGGCGCTGTTCCTGTTCGGATCGGTTGTCGGCGGCGTCGCGCCCGATCAGACGGTTCTGGTGATCTCCCGCATTCTTCAGGGCCTGGCCGCCGGCCTCGTCCAGCCGTTGGCCATGGTGGTGATGTTCCAGGTCTTCCCGCCGCAGCAGCGAGGAGCGGCGATGGGCATTTTCGGCATCGGCGTGGTGCTGGCGCCGGCCCTCGGTCCCTGGGTGGGCGGGGTGCTGATGGATAATTTCGATTGGCGCTTTCTCTTCTATCTGGGGATCCCGTTCGGGGTCGTCGGCATCGTCCTCGCCAACCTGTTCCTGCCGTCCCGGAACCCGGACCTTGAGCGGCAAAGGCTCGACTGGCCGGCGATCCTGTATCTCTCCGTGTTCCTGCTGTCGGTGCTTCAGGCGATTTCGAGCGGCCAGCGCCTGGGATGGGACTCCAACATCGTGATCGGTGAGATCGCTCTGGCCCTCGCGGCCGGTGGAGCCTTCCTCTGGCATGAACACCGAACCCCTCATCCGATGCTCGACCTCAGACTGTTCGCAAACGCGCCCTTCGCTGCGGCGTGCGTGGTCAGCTTCGTCTTGGGGGCCGGGCTGTTCGGCTCGACCTATCTGCTGCCCATCTTCGTCCAGCAGATCCAGAATCTTACGCCAACGCAGGCCGGACTTCTTCTCATGCCGGCGGGGTTCGCCCTTGTTTTCGTCTTCCCCCTTGCCGGAAAGCTCAGCGACATGGCGCCCCCGGGCGTGCTCATCGGTCTTGGCATGGCCATCTTCGCTTACGCATCGTGGCTCCTCTCGCATGTCAGCGTCGACACCGCCTTCTGGACGCTGGCCTGGTGGACCGTGATCAGCCGGGTCGGCATGGGGTTCGTCTTTCCTTCGCTCAGCGCTGGTTCGCTGACCGTCTTGCCGCCGCAGCTTCTGAGCCAGGGGTCGGGCGCGATGAACTTCACCCGGCAGCTCGGCGGCGCCCTGGGCACCGGCCTGCTGGCAGTCATTGTGGAACGGCGCACCGCCTTCCACGGCGATCTCATCGCCGCAACCCAGACGTCGGACAATGTCGCGACCACTGCGTATGTTCAGGGGGCAGGACGGGCCATCGCCCAACTTGGCGTGGGCGGGCTGGACCAGGCCGCGGCCTCGGGCTGGCTACTGGGACAGACAGTCGTCTATCAGGCCGCCGCCGCCGCCTATCGCGACGGCTTTCTGATCACAGCGATCGTTTTCGCCGGCGCACTCCTGCCCACCTACATTCTCCACCACGCCCTGCAATCGAACCGAAAGCCTTCCGCGGCGCCTCCGACCGCCATGGAAGCCGAAGGGGATATCGAGGCCGGCTTCGCGCTCGAACCGGTTCTGCCGGACGATACAGGTCCGCAGCGGAAGAGGGGCGCCGCCTGACGGTTTCAGTCGGCCTTGGGAATCGCTCCGCCCTGAACCTCCACGAGGAAGCGCACGACGGCCGTGAACCGTGGACCCCGCGCCCTGATCTCCTCGAGCGCAAGTTGGGGCTGCAGCGCGTTGAGCCGTGTCGCGAAGCCGATCATCACGTCGAGGACGGCGAACGAGATGTCCTCCGCAAGCTCCGCCGACAAGCCAGGGGACCTCTGCGCCAAAAGCGCCGAGAAGACCCCCATGCTTTGCCGGACGGCCGCGAAAACGGTATCGCGGACGGGTTGGAAGGTCTCATCTTCCGTGAGCAGAAAGCCCATCAGGGCGCGCCCTTCCGAAGCGACCAGGATGCCAAGGCACCGTCGAACGAACTCTTCCAACCAATCTTCCGCGCCGGGGCCCGTGTCGATCAGGCTTTCCCGAACATGCGATCGCCACCGTTCCAGCGCGGCCCGGATCGCGGCCTCAACGAGCTGGTCCTTGGAGCTATACCGTTGATAGATCGTGCGCTTGCTCATGCGCGCCTGTCGGGCGACCGCCTCGATGGTGGTCCTTGAGTATCCGCGTTCGACGAAAATCCGCCATGTGGCCGCCAGCAGGTCCGGCTCGATAAGCTCAGCCGCCTCGGGCGTGGGACGCCCCACCTTTCGATCACGATCGAGAGCGGCCTGAGACGTGGGTGGGACATGGCGAGTCATCCTCATACTCTAAGGAACTCAAGCCCATTGAGCGAGTTTCTGAGGGTAATGGTACGGTGCATTATCCGCGCGGCTGGAGAACGATGTATGAAGCAGGTCCGGATCGCCCTGATCGCATCCAGCCTTCTGATCCTCAGCGCGTGCGCGACCATCGACCGTGCCCCCGAAATGGCGCTCCACGACCTGGAGCGCGGCCTGGTCGCGACGCAAGACCCGAGAATTTCGCCTGGCGATGAAGCCCGACTGGAGCGCATCGCCGAAGATTTCCGAAGGCGCCTCAACAGGGGTGACAAACGACGCTCCATTCTCGCCCTCTCCGGAGGCGGCGCAAACGGCGCCTACGGCGCAGGCATGCTTGTGGGTTGGAGCCACCGCGGCGATCGCCCGGAATTCGACATCGTGACGGGCGTCAGTACGGGCGCGCTTGCCGCGCCCTACGCCTTCCTGGGTGCGGACTGGGACGACGAGCTCGCCGCAGCCTATTCCGAAGGCAGTACAGAGGGATTGCTGAGCTGGCGAAGCTTCGCCGCCTTCCTGTCCCCGGGGCTCTTCAGTCCTCGTACGCTGGAAGCGCTGGTGGAGGAACATGTCACGCCGGCGTTGCTGGCGGAAATCGCGCAGGCGAATCGCGAGGGCCGACGGCTTCTCGTCGCCACGACCAATCTGGATTCAGGCGAGACGGTGATCTGGGACATGGGTCTTCTGGCCGAGGCCGGGGATGAAAACGCACTGCGCCTGTTCCGGCAGGTTCTGCTCGCCTCGGCCAGCATTCCGGGCGTCTTCCCTCCGGTCCTGATCGCGGGGGTGAGCGAGTCCGGAACAGTGCGGCAGGAAATGCATGTCGACGGCGGGGTCAACACCCCCTTCCTGGGGGTGCCCGAAGGCATGATCCTCAGCGCCGAAACGCTGCCCGGCTGGAGTGGCAGCGAACTCTTCATCATCGTCAATGGGAAGCTGGGGCTGAGTCCGCGTCAGACCCGCGGGAGTCTGCCCTCCGTATTCGCCCGCTCCTACCAGAGCATGACCCAGTCGCTTCTGCGAACCAGCCTTGCGGCGCAAGGCGCGTTCGCGCGCCGCAACGGCATGCGCATCAGCGTAGCCGCCATCCCGCCGGAGGTTGAGGCATCCGCGCTTGATTTTGATCAAGACGCCATGAGAGCCCTTTTTGAAGAGGGTCGGCGCCGCGGCGTGAGCGGGAGCGGCTGGGCCCCGCTCAACGTCGAACTGGTTGAGCCGCCCTCCCCGCAGGAGGCTGAACCGACCACCGAACCGGCGTCCATCCCCCAGTAGCCCTCCGGATCACAATCATGCAGACAAGAAGAAATTCCCGACGGGTTCCGTCGGCGGCGGCGATCGGCTGCCTGGCCGCCCTGGGCTTTGCAGGCGAAGTCCGGTCGCAGGAAGACACCCGCGAACTCCGGGTCGCCGTCATGCAGCACGATGTTCTTCACCCGGGGTCCGATGATCGCGAAGGCGGAGCCAACCTGGAGATGGCGTTGCTGAGCCGCCCCATCACCGCCCTCGATGCGGTCGGGCGGCCCCGGGCCTATATAAGCGGCTCGCTGAACAGCGACGGCGACACGAATTTCGCTTCGGTCGGGCTTTCCTGGCGCCGCGCCGTCTCGGACCGGGTCAGCGGCGAGTTTCAGTTCGGTTACGCCGTTCATGACGGGATGCTGGATACGGACGATCCGGTGGAGGTGCGGTCCCGGCTTCTGCTGGGCTCCCGGGATCTCTTTCGCACCGCCCTGGGGCTTGACTGGGAAGTCTCCGGGGACGTCAAGATCGGTCTACAGTGGGTGCACCTGTCCCACGGACAGGTCCTGGGAGATGGACGCAACCAGGGGATCGACACCGCCGGCCTGGTGATGACCTACCGCTTTCGGTAACGGAGGGGGATGACTTCCCGGGATTTTCAACTCCGCCGTAGCGACTCCCGGGCGTTCAATACGTTCTCCAGCTTGAGTTGACGGAGGCCGAAGAGGGGCTTCAACTCGGCGCTTCGGTCTTCCTCACCTTGGCGCGAGAGCGCAGTCTCGGAGCGCCCTGGCCTTTCGGGCGGGCAGTTGATCGGCGGAGGCCGCACGTTGAGTCGACAATGCGGAGCGATCGACCGGGACAAGCAGAACGCCATTCTTGAGGCGGCGATCGATCTCGCGGGCAGCGCAAGCCCCTCCCTGGCCGCGATCGCCAGCAGGGCGCGGGTATCACGCCAGACCGTTTACAACCAGTTCGGCGACGCGCAGGGCGTGAGGCGTGCGGTCCTCAACTGGTGCGAGGCGGCGCTCCGGGAACCGTTTGAAAACTTTCCCGCCCAATCGGACATCCGAACCGCCCTGGCCGCCTATGCGGAATCCGCCTTGAGGCATGTTCGCACCGCCCGGTACTACCGCGCGATCCGAGCCCTCGGCAGGGTCCTGCCCGACGACAAGACCTTGGCGAATGCGATCTGCGCTGAAATCTCGGAAGCGTGCACGTCGAGCCTCAGAGACTTCCTCGAGCGGGAGATGAGAGCAGGACGCCTGAAGGGCGCGGATCCGGACGAGGCCGCCGCTGAGTTTCGCGCCATGACGGTGACGCGGACCCAACTGCGCATGCTCGCCGGCTTGTTCGACGCCGCAGAGATCGGCGACGCCTCAAAGGAGGCCCGTACCGCCGCTGACCGATTTCTACGGATGTATGGGTGCGGGCGCGAGGAAACATAACCCCTTTCACTGCGGGACTCCAACGGCCGTCGACTGGAAAACCAGCCTTCGCGCAGGGGGCGACGCCCAGCGGCGCGGCCGACGGGCGGGCCGCAGTCTCTTTGCGGGCCGACGCCGTTGAGCGATCGGGCGCAACCCCGCCCGAACCCGGCGGCTGTGTTGTTCCACGCCGGACAAACGGGGCTCCCGGCTACGCCTGCCGCCAGCGCGACCAGCAGGAGGAACATCTGGATCTTCTTTGCGTGATAGCCGGAATCAGGCGGGCCCAGGCGCAGGGAAACCCATCGCGGCCGAGGGCCGCGCTCGGCCCGAGGGAAATGCACCCAGACAAAGACTTGACGAACTGATTAGGGTACCCGCGCGTTCTATTTCGGTCTTCGTGTTGAAGGCGCTTTGTGGCGGGCTACCCTGTGCAGAAAATTACGATGCTGATGGCTTGCGCTGTGGTGGGCGTGGCGGCCTGCGAACAGAAGGATGGGGGTCCGGAACCGGTCGACGCGGTTCCCCTGGAGACGCCAACGGCGGCCGCCGCTGACCCGGTGATCAGGGACGTTCATGCGCCCGAGGGATATCTTGTCGCGGCCTGCTATGACGACCTCTATGTCCTCGCGGCGGCAAAGGCGATCAAGGCCCGATCCCCGGACCCGGAGATCAAGGCTCTGGCCACCCTGCTGGAAACACGACACGTCCGGTTGCTGACGATCCAGTCAGCCTTCCTGGCGGATCTCGGCGGGCCGGCGGCCCCGTCGCGCCTGTCGGCCCGACATGCCGCCTATGTCGCCGATCTCGAAGCCGCCGCTCCGCGGGAGCGTGATCGGCTCTGGTTGGCGCAGCAGATCACCGTGTTGCTCGAATCCTCTCTGCTGCACACCACCTTCTCCCTTCATGCCGACGATCCGCGTCTGAAGTCTCATGCCCAGGCAGCCAGCCTCTCGGCCCAAAACCATCTGGACGAAATCCGGCGCCTCGGGGGTGACAAGCTGCGGCCCCTGAGCGCCTGAAACACTTGATGATCGAGGGTGGAAAAGGGGCGATACACGCTACCGGGACGTCTCCGCCTGACGGCGTCGCTGTTTGAGCATGGTCCCGCAAGGAAGCGAAGTTTTCGGACGCCTGCGTCACCGTGACGCCAGCGATCCGCGCCGGGGCGCGGAGTCGCTTTCGGACGTTCGCAGATTTGAAAAAGGACATGGAAGGGCTCTGCCGTCGCGCGGGCCGGGGTGAACCGGCTGGGCGCCGGACCGGCTGGTCTCCCCGACCTTGCACGCCGTTGAGGGGCGTCTTGATCCTCATCGGGTCAGGCTTGTACAGATCGGGCGATCCGCCCGCCGGCCGGTCCACCCTGGCCCTTGCTACCCCTCGGTCGCGCGGCTTCCGCAAAGCTCACGAACGAAGCGGCCGCCGCCAGGCCTTGAGGACATCCAGGCTCGTGGCCGATCGCGGTCGACCAGCCTCAGCTTGAGGCGCCGGTCGTCGTGGAGCGCCACCTCGACCTCCTCGACCGGCAAGTGCCTGGCCCTTCGTGGCGGCCGGATCCACCCGGCGAGCACACCCCGGTGACCTTCCCGGGCGAGATCCGGAATTCCGGCCGCGCCGCTGACCGTCAGCCGTCTACGATGTCCTGGAGGAGGGTCGCCATCCGGTCGCACATCCGTTTGCACTCCTCCGGCTTGAGGCCGAACCCGCCGGTGATCTCGCGGCTGACCACCATGCCCATCACGAAGGCGGCGGCGAGACGGGCGCGGACGGCCGCGTCGCGCCCCCCAACCCATTCAGCGAAGGGATTGAAGAAACGCTCGTTGCCGGTGCGCTGGACCAGTTCCATCGCCTTGATCGAGCCGACCGACCGCAGGAGGACCAGCAAGCCCCTGAGCTTGCTCTCGTTCATGGCCTCGTAGATCACCTCGTGGGCGACGCGCCGGCCGAAAGTCGATCGGTCCCCCGCCATCAGTTCCGCGCCGTTCTCATAGCTGTCGAGGACGGCGGTGAAGAGCTCTGCCTTGGAGCCGAAATAGCGGGGAACCAGAGCCGCGTCGACGCCTACGTCGCGGCAGATATCCCGCGTACCAACGGCGTCGTAGCTTTCGCGCGCGAACCGTTCGCGCGCGGCGTCCAAGATAGCGGCGCGGGTCGCCCCGGAGTTTCTCGGCCGGGGCGCGACATGACGAAACAATGACTTGGCTCCCTGAGCCCTTCGTCCATAAGCCTCTCGCATCAGCCATTGACAACTGCAACCCCGCTTACCATTAAATCACCCGGCGTTGACTAAGCGGCTCCTCCCCGATCACCGCCGTCAACAAAGACAGGGCATTCCCTCTTCCCACTCGGAGACTGGCCTTCATGCGCACGGCGAAACTCGTGGCAGCGTCCACCCTTGTGGCGGCCGCGCTCTATGGCTGTTCCCCGAGGAGCGAGGCCCAGGCGCCGCCGGCGCCGGCGGTAACCGTCGCGACCCCGCTGGTGCAGGCAGTCCAGGACTGGGACGAGTTCACCGGCCGCTTCGAGGCGACCCAAGAGGTCGAGGTGCGCGCCCGCGTGGGCGGCTACATTTCAGGCGTCCATTTCCGCGACGGCGACTACGTCCGCCGCGGCCAGCTGCTGTTCACCCTCGACCCGCGTCCGGCGCAGGCCGCCCTGGCCGCTGCCCGAGCTCAATTGGCCCAGGCGCAGGCCCAGCTGGCGCTGGCTAGGAGCGAGCTGGCGAGGTCCGAGACCCTGCTCGAGTCGCAGGCCGTGTCCCAAGCGGAGGTCGACACCCGCCGCGGTGCCCTGCAGACGGCGCAGGCCGCCATCGCCGCCGCCAACGCCAATGTCCGGGCGCGGCAGCTGGACCTGGAGTTCACCCGCGTCACCGCGCCCATCTCGGGCAGGGCGTCGGACCGGCGGGTCGATCCGGGCAACCTGGTGGCGGGCGGATCCTCGGCCGCCGACGTACTGACCAGCATCGTCTCGAGCGCTCCAATCCACTTCGTCTTCGACGGATCCGAGGCGGTGCTGCTGAAATACCAGCGGCAGGCGCGCAATGGCGCCGCGCCGATCCAGGTCCGGCTGCAGGACGAAGCGACCTTCACCCGCTCGGGCACGCTCGACTTCACCGACAATGCGATCGACGGTTCTTCCGGCACGGTGCGCCTCCGCGCGGTTGTCGCGAACGCCGACGGCTTCCTGAAGCCCGGCATGTTTGGGCGCGGCCGGCTCGCGGGCACGACCACCTACACCGGCATGCTGGTGCCCGACGCCGCCATCGTCACCGACGGCGCCCGCAAGGTGGTCTATGTCGTGGCCGCCGATGGGACCGTCGCGGCAAAAGCCGTCGAACTGGGCCCGCTGGCCGGCGACCTGCGGGTCGTCCGCTCCGGTCTGGCCCCCGCGGATCGGGTTATCGTCACCGGAGTCCAGAGGGCCCGGCCCGGCCAGAAGGTTACGCCGCGGGCGACTCGCATCACGGCCAGGGCCACGACGACGGAGGTTCCCACGACGACGGCGCCGCCCGCCTCGGCGGCGACGCTGACCGGCTCCCTCCCGGCAGCCTCCGTTTCGGGCGACTGAGCCGATGAATGTCTCGCGTTTCTTCATCGACCGGCCGATCTTCGCGATCGTCATCGCGGTCTTCATCACCCTGATCGGCGCCTTCGCCTATCCGGCCCTGCCGCTGGCGCAGTACCCGGAGATTGCGCCGCCCACGATCAGCATCCGCACGGCCTATGCGGGAGCCTCTGCGGAGACGCTCGCCGAGACCGTGGCGGCGCCGATCGAGCAGGAGGTCAACGGCGTCGAGGGCATGCTGTACATGACCTCGTCCTCGACCTCCGACGGCGCCGTGAGCCTGACCGTCGCCTTCGAGCCCGGCACCGACCTCGACACCGCCCAGGTGCTGATCCAGAACCGGGTCGCCCGCGCCGAGCCGAGGCTGCCCGAGCAGGTACGCCAGTCTGGAATCTCGGTGACCAAGCAGTCCACCGGCTTCCTGATGCTGGCGGCCCTGACGTCCAGCGACCCCGGCCTCGACGTCAACTACCTGGGCAATTTCGCCAACTCCACCATCCGCGACCGCATTCTGAGGCTCGACGGCGTGGGAGAGGTTCAGGTTTTCGGCGGCGGCAACTATTCCATGCGCATCTGGATCGACCCGGCCAAGGCCGCCGCGCGCGACCTGACCGCGACGGAAATCGTGGCGGCCCTGCGGTCGCAGAACGTCCAGGCCGCGGCCGGCGCGATCGGCCAACCGCCATTCGCCACCAACGCCTCCGCCTTCCAGCTGCCGGTGCAGGTCCAGGGCCGCCTGACGGATCCGGAGCAGTTCGCCGACGTGGTCCTGAAGACCGACGCCCAGGGTCGCATGACGCGCGTCCGTGACGTCGCGCGGGTCGAACTGGGCTCGCAGGACTACGGCATCAACGCCTACTTCACCGGCAAGCCCGGGATCGCCCTGGCCGTCGTCCAGCAGCCGGGCGCCAATGCCTTGTCGACAGCGGAGGCGGTGTTGGCCGAGCTGGACGCCATCGCGGCCGACTTCCCGCCCGGCGTCAATTACACCATTCCCTACAACCCGACCGAATACGTCGCGGCCTCGGTCGAGGCGGTGCAGCACACGGTGATGGAGGCGGTCATCCTGGTCGCCCTTGTCGTTCTGGTCTTCCTTCAGACCTGGCGCGCCGCCATCATTCCGGTGCTCGCCATCCCGGTCGCCCTGGTCGGCACCTTCGCCGTGCAACTGGCCCTGGGCTATTCGATCAACTCCCTGTCCCTTTTCGCCCTGGTGCTGGCGGTCGGCATCGTGGTCGACGACGCCATCATCGTGGTCGAGAACGTCGAGCGCTATATCCGCGAGGGCCTGACGCCGCGGGAGGCCGCCCACCGGTCGATGAAGGAGGTGTCGGGCGCGCTCGTGGCGATCGGACTGGTCCTGACCTCCGTGTTCGTGCCGACGGCCTTCATCCCCGGCATTCCCGGCATTTTCTTCCGTCAGTTCGCCGTAACCATCGCCTCGGCGACGCTGATCTCGCTGCTGATTTCGCTCACGCTGTCGCCCGCGCTGGCGGCCCTGCTGCTCAAGCCGCACAAGCCGCACGACCACTCCGCTCGCAAGAAGGGACCCATCGGCACGGCGTTCCACTACCTCGGCGCGGCCGGGGCCCGATTCAACGAGGGTTTCGATTGGTTGTCGGACCGCTACGGGTGGCTGACGGCGCGGCTCGTGCGGACCGTCGGCATTATGCTGATCATTTACGCGGGTCTCTTGGGCCTGACCGGCTGGCGCCTCATGGACACTCCAGGGGGCTTCATCCCGGATCAGGACCAGGGCGTGCTGATCGGCGTGGTCCAGTTGCCCGCCGGCGCCTCGCTGGAGCGCACCACCGAGGCGCTGAACGAAGCCGTGGCCATCATCCGGAAAGCCGAAGGCGTGACCGAGGTCACGGCTCTGGCCGGCCTCGACGGCTCCAGCTTCTCCGCCGCCTCGAACGCGGCCACCATGTTCATCAAGCTGGATGACTGGAGCGAGCGCGAGACGCCCGCGTTGCAGGCGGCGGCGCTGGCCGGCGCCCTGAGCGGCGCCACCGGCGTGATCGAGGAAGCGAACATCTTCATGATCTCGCCCCCGGCCGTGCCCGGCCTCGGCGCCGGCGGCGGCTTCAAGATGATGATCCAGGACCGATCCGGCGCGGGCTATAAGGCGCTGGAAGGCGCCACCATGGCTATGATGGGCGCAGCGGCGCAGTCGCCGGAGCAGGTGCAGCAGGTGTTTTCCACCTACAACACCGGCTCGCCGCGGGTTGAGGCCGATGTCGATCGTGAGCGCGCCCTGATGATGGGTGTCCAGCCGGCGGATGTGTTCAGCACCCTGGGCACCTATCTCGGCTCCAACTACATCAACGACTTCAACCTGCTGGGCCGAACCTTCCGGGTCACCGCCCAGGCCGAGCCTGCCTATCGCGATGACCTGGCTGACATCGCCGACCTGGAGGTGCGCTCGGCCTCCGGAAACATGGTGCCCATCGGTTCGGTGGCCACGCTGCGAAACGACTCCGGCCCTGCCCGCGTGGTCCGCTACAACCTGTTCCCGGCCTCCGAGCTGCAAGGTCAGGCCGCGCCGGGCGTGTCATCGGGCGAGGCGCTGGCGATCATGGAGGCCATGGCTGCGGAAACCCTGCCCGACGGCTTTGACTTCGAATGGACCGAGTTGGCGCTGCAGGAGAAGGCGGCGGGCAGTTCAGCCGTCCTGGTCTTCATGCTGGCGGTGGTGTTCGTCTTCCTGGTGCTGGCGGCGAACTATGAATCGCTCACCCTGCCGCTCGCCGTCATCCTGATCGTGCCGATGTGCGTGCTGGCCGCCCTGATCGGGGTCAACGTCAATGGCCTCGACAACAACATCCTGGTGCAGGCGGGACTGGTGGTGCTGATCGGCCTCGCGGCCAAGAACGCCATCCTTATCGTCGAATTCGCCAAACAGGCCGAGGACGAGGAAGGTCTCAACCGTTTTGACGCGGCGGTGCAGGCGGGTCGGCAGCGGCTGCGCCCGATTCTCATGACTTCCTTCGCCTTCATCTTCGGCGTGCTACCTCTGGCGATCGCCAGCGGACCGGGCGCCGAGATGCGGCAGTCGCTGGGCATCTCGGTCGTCTGGGGCATGATCGGCGTCACCTTCTTCGGCCTGATCTTCACCCCGGTCTTCTATGTCGTATGCCGCTGGCTCGCCTCGAAGATGCCCAGGGCCCCGGAAAAGGAGCGGACGATCCCGACCACCGAAGGCATGCCCCCGCACACCGAAATCCAGTCCGCCTCGCCGCAGGCGGGAGACGCATGATGACCCCACGTCCCTCTCTCCGGTTCCTGACCGCGACCGCCGGCGCCAGTCTGATCCTGGCGTCATGCGCGGTCGGGCCGAAGGCGCCCGACGCGGCCCTTCCCCCCTCCGCATCGGGCGCCTTCATCGGTGCAGTCACCCCCGCCGTTTCCGCCGAAGCGGCGCGGGACGACTGGTGGCGGCTTTACCAGGACCCGGCGCTGGACGCGCTGGTCGCCGAGGCGCTGGCCAACAACAATGATCTCGAGGCGGCGGCCGCCAACCTGCGCCGGGTCCGCGCGGCGCTGGGCGAGGCGCGCACCGCCCGCCTGCCCGGAACCACGACCAGCGCCGCCTACAGCACCGGCCGGCCCTCGGCTGCGACCATCCCCGGTCTCCCGCCCGGGACGGAAGCGCCCGAGACGGACACCTATGACGTCGGCCTCGACGTCGCCTATGAGGTCGATCTGTTCGGCCGCGTCGGCTCGGTCATCCGCGCCGCCCGCGCCGACGCCGATGCGGCCGCGGCCGCCCTCGACGTGGTCCGCGTCAGCGTCGCCGCCGAGACCGCCCGCGCCTACGCCGACGCCTGCTCGGCCAACGCCCGCCTCGATGTGGCGCAGCGCACCGTCGACCTGCAGACCCGGACGATGGAGCTGACCCGGACGCTTCTGGACGCCGGGTCCGGCAACGGCCTGGACGTCGCCCGCGCCCGCTCGGCGCTGGAGACCACCCGTGCGTCCCTGCCGCCGCTGCGCGCCGAGCGAGACGGCGCCCTGTTCCGCCTCGCCACCCTGACGGGCCGCACGCCGGCGGAGAGCAGCGAGGCGGCGCGGAGCTGCGCCCGGCCGCCCCAGCTGACGCAGCCCGTCCCCATCGGCGACGGGGCCCGACTGCTGGCCCGTCGCCCCGATGTGCGCCGGGCCGAGCGAGAACTCGCCGCCGCCACCGCGCGGGTCAATGTGGCGACGGCCGACCTGTTTCCGCGCATCACGCTCGGCGGCGGCCTCGGGGCCACGGCCCTGGACGCCGGCGGGCTGGGCGACAGCGAGAACTTCCGCTTCAGCGTCGGCCCGCTGATCAGCTGGTCCTTCCCCAACGTCTTCGCCGCCCGGGCGCGGATCGAACAGGCGGACGCGGCCTCCGAGGCGGCGCTGGCGCGCTTCGACCAGACCGTGCTGGTCGCGCTGCAGGAGACGGAGACGGCGCTGGCCAATTACGCCAACGAGCTCGACCGCCGTGCGGCGCTGCAGGCCGCGCGGGACGAGGCCGCCACGGCCGCCCGGCTGTCGCGCCTGCGCTTCGACGCGGGCGCCGACAGCTTCCTGACGGTGCTCGACGCCGAGCGGACCCTGGCCGCCGCCGATGCCCAGCTGGCCGCCTCTGACGCCCTGGTGACGACCTATCAGATCTCCCTGTTCAAGGCGCTGGCGGGGGGCTGGGGCCAGGTGTCCGGTCCCGAGGCAGGGCCTGAGGCCACGTAGGTCTTGTGCCCTTCGGCGAAGTTGTGGCGTCGAGGCAGGCGGCGACGATCGCCCCTTCCGCCGGCGTCAGAAGGATCCACCGGACCGTCTTCGGCCCCATCGGCGCGTCATGGACGAGGGCCCGCCTGCGCTATTTGGCGACGGTCCTGGGGGTTGAGGCCATGCCACGCCCCAGCTTTTGAGCGGCGCCTTCGATCGCTGCATCGCAGCTCGGACGGCGTGCGTGGTCGTGACGCTGCCGTCCATACTCACGATCTGTCCGCCGACCGCACGGGAGCCAAGGTGGGGCCCGTCGGCCCTATGCTCCGAGCCTGGCCGCCACAAGCGTTGCCGTCCGGGCTGCGCGCCGTCGAACAGGCGACTCTCGTCAAGCGGCCTGATTGGCGCCGCGCCTCAGGGCGTCTCGTCCGTCCCCGGCCTGGCTCAGCACGTGGGATAATCTGGCGAAATCGACCGGTTTGACCACATAGCTGTCGGCTCCCGCAGCCCAGCCGTGCTCCAGATCCTCCGGTCGCGCCGAGGCCGAAAGGATGACGATGGGCGTGTCCCGGTTCGGTCCAGCCTCGCCGCGAATTCTGCGCGTCGCCGTCAGGCCGTCCATCACCGGCATGTTCACGTCCATGACGATGACGTCGAACGCCTGCTTCGCCGCCATCTCCAGCGCGATCTCGCCGTTCTCGGCCGTAAACACGCTGTGCCCCTGACCTGTCAGCCAGGTGCTCAAGATCAGCCGGTTGACCGGATGGTCTTCGACGACCAACACCCGGCGGGCGACGAGCTCTTCGGAATGAGCGGCCGCCATTTCAGGCGTGTTCGATCCCGTCCAGGCCTCGACCGGGAACAGCGCGCCGAAGGTGAACGTCGCCCCTTCGCCCGGTCTGGAGGCGACGGTGATCTCGCCGGCCAGCATGTGCGCCAGCCGGCGTGAAATCGCCAGCCCCAGGCCCGTCCCGCTCGCCCGGCGGGTGCTGGAGGTGTCGACCTGGGTGAAGGGCTGGAACAGGCGGGCCTGATCGGCCTCGCTGATGCCCGGCCCGGTGTCGGTGACGGCGAAGCTCAGTCGCACCTCCTCATGAGCGAGCCGCTCGCCGGTGATGGTCAGGCGCACCGTTCCGACATCCGTGAATTTGACCGCATTGCCGAGCAGGTTGGTCAGGATCTGTCCGATGCGGAGGGGATCGGTGACGACGCTGTGCGGAATGTCGCCCCGAACGTCCACGTCAAGGGCCAGATCCCGGGCCTCGGCCTGGGCCCGGCAGATCCTGACCGCCTGTTCCCACACCTCGGTCGTCGGCGTGGATCGCACTCTGAGGTCAAGACGCCCCGCCTCCATCTTGGTCACGTCCAGGATGTCGTTGAGCAACGCCAGCAACCCTTCGCCGCTGGTGCGGATCATGGAGACATAACTCCGCTCGACCTCGCCGATCGGCCGCGCCTCGAGCAACTGGGCGGCGCCGAGCACCCCGTTCATGGGCGTGCGTAACTCGTGCGAGATGATTCCGAGAAAGCTCGACTTGGCCTCGTTTGCGGCCTGGGCCTGATCCCGGGCCTGCTTGAGATCGGCGATCAGTTCCCGCTGGCGTCCGACGACGGCGGCGATCTCGTTGTCCTTCATCAGAGTGATCATCAGCTTGATCACCATCGCCAGCCCGAGGACCGGTACGACGGCCATCAGCTGCCAGAAGCCCGGCTGCCCCCAGAGGCTGAGAATGATCAGCAAGACCACCAGACTGTACGGCGAGGAGACGATGAGCGCCTCCTTCGGCGAGGCGCGCATCTGGGTGAACACAAGGGTGAACCCCGCGCACAGCAAACCGATGGCGAGCGCCTCGCCATGGGTCGCGTCACTGAACCAGACCAGCAAGGGCGCCACGGCCCAGGCGATACAGGACACCGTCGCCACAGGCAGGCGCAGCCGGGGCGCGCCGCCGACGGGTCTGTCCACCAGGCTGCGCAGCAATCCCAGAGCGGTCGTGATCCCATACCAGATCAGCGCTGTCGACCAGGGCACGGCGGTGACCAGCGCGACCGCCCAGCTGCCGATGATCCAGTAGCGCAAATGGCCCGCGGCCACGACAGCGAGCATCCGGCGAGTCACCGGGCCGATCGGCCGTGTCTCCAGCTCGGTCACATCTGACGCAGCCACAAGATGTCTCCCTTCACAGGGCCATGATGGCGGCGAACGACTAAGTCATGATGAACATCAGAACAGGTCCTTTCTGAAGGCCTGCAAAGGGTCCGCGGCGGTCGCGGACGCCCCGACGATCTTCCGTAACACGGACCTGACGGGACTGAAGGCGCTGTCGAACAGGGATAACCGAAGACCCTGATACGGAGCCTGGACGTCGCGCTTAACCGGGTGGGGACCGTGCCCCAGGTGTTCTGTCCCGGCTTCCGCTGGGCGCGCGGAACGTCGTGCGAACCGCCGTGGGCCTTGACCGGGAGTCTCCGGGACGTCGGAATCGGGTGCAGGGGAGCGTCTGTCCTGTCGACAGCCCCTGGGGCATGGTCGAAATCAGGAGATCGACACGGCTGGGATTGTGATGACCGACCGACTTCGGTGAGGCGCCGCCCCACACCCCCAGTCGGAAACAGGATGACCCGATGGATCGTTCGGCGCTCGGGAGCGTCCGATGAAGCTACCTGAGAGGGCGAACGTCAAGCGGAGCGGCGGGCGGCCGGCAGTGTCTTTGCAGGCCGACGCCCTTCAGGAAGGATCGCCGCACGAGCCCGGCCCGGATGGATTGCTGGACGCGCTGGCTATGCTGCTCGGCACCGGTCAGACGACGCACCCAACTCCGCATGGGAATGAAGTCCGTTACGGTGTCTCGAACGACATCGAGCGCCGCTTCTGCCGCCACATCATCCCTTTGATCGGCCTGAACCCGCGCCGGATCGTCGAGATCAGGTCCAAGCGCCTCGTCCAGGCGGATGACCTCGGCCGATATGGCGTTGCAACGGCCAAGGCCGGCCAGGTCATAAGGCCGCTCAGCGGCCTGGATCAGCACCGCCGGGATTTCCGCGGGCCGGATGTTCAGATCCTCCAGAGGCGTCGCCGCAGCGTCCCCCACCCCTTCGCCGAACGTCTCTACCCCGCGGTCCAGAGATTGCCCGCCGTTGCACGCCGCCAGCGCTCCAGCTGACAGGATGACGACCATCGATTGTCGCGCTCTGATCATGGTTCGCCTGATGGCTGAAGTGGGGGTGGACCGGCACGATCGTCAACCGTGCCGGTCCGGGAGGAAGGACGTTCACTATGAACTGACTGGAAACGTGGACGGATACCCAACCGTTCCATTTCCAGATCCGATTTTCAGCGACGACTGTCGCGGGGTCATGATCAAGCCGAGTCGTGCGGCTGCATCGCTGCCCAGTGGAGCCGTCGAGGCGGCCGTCAACCCGGCCAGTCTGCGCCGCCTCCACTCCCCATCCTCGCCGGGCTTAGCCGCGATCCGTGCCGCCGGATGTCGGCGATCCGTCCCTCCCAGTGCTGCGCCCAGACCTCCAGCACGGCCCCGACCAGCAACCGGTTGTAGCCCGGCCCGACGATCAGCCGATCCTCCGCCAGGTCCCGCTCCAGGGCCTTGCCGTCCAACAGACCCTGGTCGACCTGAAGCCCGTTGAGCAGCAGCGGCCTCAGGGTCGCGAGACTGGCGCGGGTGACATGACCGTAGAAGCAGCTGAGATCGCCCTTGTTGCGACGCTTGATCAGCATGGGCGGCAGGCGGTCGGCGAAGGCCTGACGCGCCAGACCGCGATCGCGCACGCCCGCGATCAGCCGGTCGGCGGGGATGGCGAGGCAATGCTCAACCACCGGCTGGCTCAGCAGGGGATGGAGCAAATCCCCGGCGCGGGCGCGCAGGCAGTCGCCCCAGAACAGCTGGGCGTTGACGAACTGGCGCAGCTGTCCGGTCTTGGCCGGTGGCAGATCCTCGAGGTCCTCCAACCACGGATGCCGCCGCCCGGACGCGGGCCGGGGTCTGGGGGCGCGCAGTCCCAGGGCGCAGCCGAGCACCGTCCAGGCCGAATGCCGCGTCCAGCGCCCGACCGCCGCGAGAAAGGCCGGCGACAGGCCGGGCGGTCCCTCGCGCCGGAACCGGTCGGCCGCCACCGCGGGATCGGGGGCCTGGAAGAAGACCGCGTCTCCGCCCTGCCCGGTCACCAGAGCCGTGGCCCGGCCCCGGCGCAGGCGCGCGGCGACCTCGCCGTCATAGGTGACATCGACGCCCTGGAGCGCCGGACGCACGCTTTCGCCGAGGGGGCGCAGCTGGCGCAGGGTGACGGCCTCGACCGGCTTGCGGACGGTGGCGAGGTCGAGTTCCAGCCTGTCGGCGACCGCCTCGGCCCAAGGCCGCTCGTCGCCTTCGCGCCAGTCGCCATGGAAGTTGAGGAACCGGGCCCGCCCGGCCCGGCCGGTCGCGGCCAGACTGCCGGCGACGATGGCCGAATCCAGTCCGCCGGAGAGTTCGGCCACGATCCGGCGGTGCGGATCGACCAGGTCGGCGACCGTTCCGTCCACCACCCCGGCCAGGCTGCCGGGGCTTTCGTCCCACCCGGCGCCCGACCGGCAGAAGGTCGAGGGCCGCCACACCGGTATGGAGGCCTGGTCCCCTGAGATCAGGGCGAGCGTCCCGGGATTGACCGCGGCCAGCCCCGTCAGCGCCAGGCGGTCCCCGAGCAGTTCGGGCGCCTCGGCGATTTCGCGCAGCACGGTCCAGTCGATGGCCAGGTCCGCCGGCAGGACAGGATCCAGCTGGCGCGGCGGCTCCGCCACGGCCAGCACGGCTCCGCCATGGCGCCACCAGACGCAGTCGACGGCCCCGGTGGGATCGCGCAGCAGGGCGAGACGGCCCTCGTCATCGCGCCAGGCGAGGATGTAGCGCCCCCAGCCGGCGCCGACGACCGCCCGGGCCAGGTCCGCGGGTCGGCTGTTGGCGGCCACAAGGGTCGACAGCGGCCTGGGCCCGCGCCAGTCGCCGATCAGGAAATGACGGCGGCCGACCTGGCGGACCTTGAGACGCGAGCGTGGACCGAGCAGGATCTGAAGGTGCTCGACCGCGTGCGAGGCGCGCCATCCCTGACGCACCAGATCCTCGACCGCGGCTTCGACCGGCGCGCGGTGCGCCTCGCCCAGGGCGCTCCGGTCAAGGATCAGATAGCCGTGGTCTGCGGGTCCCGGGACCGTCATCGGCGGTACAGGGGCGTATAGGGCCACAGCCGCTCGACGTCGTCGTTGAGACAGAGGTCGCCGAGCTGCACCCAGCAATGGGCGGCGAAGGGCCACAGCCTGACACCGAACACCCAGTCCGCGGAAAGGCCCATGCGGCGCAGGAAGGCGACCAGCATGGCGGAGCGCACCAGACATTCGCCCTCGACCGGCAACCAGGCGCCGACTGCCCAGAACTGCCGCGCCGCCGCCGCCACCGCCTCCGCATCGCGCGACAGGGGGCGACGGGCCTCGGCGAGCGCCAGCCAGGCGACGAGCCCCTCGCCCCGGCGGGCCCGGCGGATGTCCGCCGGTACGCCGACGGCGGCGGCGAGACCCCGGGGCGACACGGCGCGGGACAGGGGCTGATGGATGAGGGTTCGCACCGGAAGCGGCGGCAGGTCCGGCCACGCGGCCGGCGGCCCGGGACCCAGCAAGCCCCCGGCCTGGAGGGCGTCGGCCACCGCGCCCGGCCGTATCGCGGCCTGGACACCGGGCTCCAAGGCGGCGGCGCCGTCGGGCAGGCAAAGATAGGCGTCCCGCGCGAGGTCGAGAAGGGCCAGATCCTCACCAATGGCGACGGCGTGGACGTCATGTCGGAGATACAGGGTCATGGGCATGGCCCTGCGGTCCTACGAACATTTCGAGGCGGGCGGCGGGCGCATCAATCTGGAACGCATCCATCGCTTTGCGGAGGTTACGGATTCCGACCCCTACGCCATCCTCGCGGCCCTCGCCCTCGGCTCGCCGCAGTTCGCCCTGCGCAGCGCCGACAACAAGCTGATGACCATTCTGACCGTGGCCCTGCAGGAGTTCGACGAGACCCTCGGCGACGTCATCGTCGAGCTCGACGCCCGAACCCTGATCAACGCCTTCACCCGGACCATGAAGGACTTGGCGCTGCAGGCGGTCCGCCGCGACAGCGCGGCCCAGGACTGGCTCGAGACACGGGTCGCGAAGCTCGTCACGCCCGCCGGGGGCGAGGACGAGGGCGGCGCCGGGAACTCCCGGCCGTAAACGCCCCGCCGGAAAGCTGCGGTCTGGCCGTGGATTTCATTCGGCGTTTTGCTGGGGCCATGACGCCGCCGCCCCCGTGCCCGCACGCCGCGCCGCCCGCCGCCGACGAGCCCCTGTCGGCGCGGCAACGCGACTGCCTCGCCCTCGCCGCGCGCGGTCTGACCTCGGCGGCGATCGGCGAGCGTCTCGGCATTTCCGGCCGCACCGTCGACGAACACTTGATGCGGGCCTGCCGAACTCTGGGCGTGCGCACCCGGATCCAGGCCGTCGCCCGCCTCGCCGCCCGCACCGGGCCGGACCCGGAGTCCCGCAGCTTCCTACCGTAGATCTCCGACAGGCCGGCCGCGGGTCGCGAGCGGAGGGCGGGATCGCGTTTGCTGGGGTCCTGAACGGAGCCCGCCTTGCTGGACCTCAACCTCATCCTCGCCCTGTCCCAGGCCTGCGCGCCCCAGGCGGCGCCGCAGACCATGGCCGCCATCGCCTGGACCGAAAGCCGGTTCGATCCGCTGGCCATCGGCGTGAACCGCGGTCCCCGGCCCGCCCGGCGTCCCCGCGACGCCGCCGACGCCGCCCGGATCGCCCGCGGCCTGCTGGCGCGCGGCGCCAACCTCGACCTCGGCCTGGCCCAGATCAACAGCGCCAACCTGGCCTGGCTCGGTCTCTCGGTCGAGGCGGCGTTCGATCCCTGCCGCAACCTGTCCGCCGCCGGCGTCGTCCTCCGCGCGGGCTACCGGCCCACGCCGGACGGCGACCGCCAGGCGGCGCTGCGGGTCGCCCTGTCGCGCTACAACACCGGACATCCCGAGCGTGGCTTCCGCAATGGCTATGTCGCCCGCGTCGAGCGCGCCGCCGTCGCCCTGTCGCTGGCCCCGCCCCGACCCGTCACCGCCAACGCCGCCGCCGAAGCGCCGCTCGTCGTTCGCCCGGCGACGCAGGCCCCCTCCTCCCGGACGCCCGAGACGCCGGCCTGGGACGTGTTCGGCCGCGCCCGCTTCAGCGCGACCCTCGCCTTCGCGCCATCCGAACCCAGCTGGAGAGACCCGAGATGACCCCTCGCATTATTCCCACTCGATGGTCCCGGGGGGCTTGGAGGTGACGTCGTAGACGACGCGGTTCACCCCGCGCACCTCGTTGATGATCCGCGTGGCGGTGCGGCCCAGCATCTCCCACGGGAAGGGGAAGAAGTCGGCGGTCATGCCGTCGGTCGAGGTGACGGCGCGCAGGGCCAGCACCTTCTCGTAGGTGCGCGCGTCGCCCATCACGCCGACGGTCTTCACCGGCAGCAGCACGGCGAAGGCCTGCCAGATCTGGTCGTACAGTCCGGCATTCCTGATTTCTTCCAGATAGATGGCGTCCGCTTCCTGAAGCGTCGCGACAGCTTCCGGCGTGATCTCGCCGGGGATGCGAATGGCCAGGCCCGGCCCCGGGAACGGGTGGCGGCCGACGAAGGCGTCGGTCAGGCCCAGCTCGCGGCCCAGCGCCCGCACCTCGTCCTTGAACAGCTCCCGCAGCGGCTCGACCAGCTTCAGCTTCATGAAGTCCGGCAGGCCGCCGACGTTGTGGTGGCTCTTGATCACCGCCGAAGGGCCGCCGGTGGCCGAGACGCTCTCGATCACGTCCGGATACAGGGTGCCCTGGGCGAGGAACTCCGCCCCCTCGATCTTCGCCGCCTCCCGGTCGAACACCTCGACGAACAGCCGGCCGATGGTCTTGCGCTTGGTCTCCGGGTCGCTGACGCCCGCCAGCGCGCCAAGGAATTCGTCCGACGCATCAACATGCACCAAGGGGATGTTGTAGTGCTCGCGGAAGAGCGTCGTGACCTGTTTCGCCTCGTCCTTGCGCAGCAGGCCGGTGTCGACGAAGACGCAGGTCAGCTGGTCGCCGATGGCCTCGTGGATCAGCACCGCGGCGACCGAGGAATCCACCCCGCCCGACAGGCCGCAGATCACCTTGGCCGACCCGACCTGCTCGCGGATCTTCGCGATCTGCTCGTCCTTGTAGGCGGCCATGGTCCAGTCGCCCTTCAGCCCGGCGATGCCGAACAGGAAGTTGCGATAGATCTCGGCCCCGCGCGGGGTGTGGTGCACCTCCGGATGGAACTGCACGGCGTAGATGCGGCGCGCCTCGTCGGCGATGGCGGCGAACGGCGCCCCGGCCGAGGTGGCGACGACACGGAAACCTTCCGGAATGGCCACGACGCGGTCGCCGTGGCTCATCCACACCGGCTCGCGGTGGTCCACGGCGCCGATGCCGGCGAACAGCGGCGTCTCCTCGGTGATCACGATCTCGGCGCGCCCGAACTCACGGTGATGCCCGCCCTCGACCTTGCCGCCCAGCACGTCGCAGAGCAGCTGCTGGCCGTAGCAGATGGCCAGCATCGGCAGGCCGAGGTCGAACAGCTTGCGGCCGATCCGGGGGCTGTCCGGCTCCAGCACGCTGGCCGGCCCGCCCGACAGGATGATGGCCTGCGGCTTCATCTCGTCGACCACCGCCTCGGCCTTGTCGAACGGATGAATCTCGCAATAGACGCTCGCCTCGCGCAGTCGTCGGGCGATCAGCTGTGTGACCTGGCTGCCGAAGTCGACGATCAGGACCTTCTCGTGGTCGGCGGGCGTACTCATGGCAGGGCGGGTTCCAGATCGGGGGCGGATGGGACGGGGTCTTGGCCGGCGGGGTCGGCGAGATCAAGGGCGGCGCGGCCGTGCATCTCCAGCGCCGCGGCCAGCCGGTCGAGGGCGGCGGCGAGGTGCTCGTCGACCTGGTGCAGGGTCGAGGTCCAGTCCTCAAGCGCCTTCAGCTCGGCGCGGCCGTCCGAGACGCCGCGCAGGGCCACCAGCGGAAGGCCGAAGGTCCGCGCGGTCCGGACCAGCGCCCAGGTCTCCATGTCGACCATGTCCGCATCGATGGCGTCGTAGCTGGCGCCGGAGACGACGTTCGCCCCGGTCGACAGACGCGCCGTCGGCACGCCGGGAATCGGGCACGGCAGGGGCAGGACCGCCGGTTCCTCCAGAAGCGGCGTCACGCCCTTCGGGAACCCCAGCGGACTGGCGTCCATGTCCCGGTAGGAGACCGAGGCGGCCTGGTAGACGGCGGCGTGCTCGAGGGTGCGCGAGCCGCATGACCCGAGGGAGACGATCAGGTCCGGCAGGCTGCCGGCGACCTCAAGGCGGGTCAGCACGCCCGTCAGGGCGATCGCCGCCTCGACCGGCCCGACCCCGGTCATCAGCGGGTCGATGCGGGCCCCCAGATGACGGCCGTACTCCGCCGGCGCGGCCATGACCGGCAGGACCGTCAGGGCGCCGTATCGCTCCAGCCTCATCCGGTCCGCTCGAAGAGCGCGGCGAAGAAGCCGTCGGTGTGCGTGGAGGCGGGAGACAGGCGCAGGCGATGGCCATCAGCCAGGGCGGCCAGCCGCTCGCGGGCGGCGTCGGTCAGGCCCGGGCTGGCGAGGGCGTCGGCGACCGGGACCGGGCGGAACGACGGATGGGCTGCCTCAAAGGCGGCCGTCGAGGCCTCGTTCTCGCGGCTCAGCATGGAGCAGGTGACGTAGACCAGCCGGCCGCCCGGCTTCACCAGCAGGGCCGCCTGCTGAAGGATGCGCATCTGCAGGGCGTGCAGGCGGTCGACCTCCTCGGACGTCAGCCGCCAGGCGTCCTCGGGCCGCCGCCGCCAGGTGCCGGCGCCGCTGCACGGCGCGTCGACGAAGACCAGGTCGGCCTGGCCGTTCAGGTCCTCGGCCCCGCCGCCGTTCTGGCCCAGCAGGCGCAGCTCGGCCTCTACGCCGGCGCGCGCCAGCCGCGGGCGGATGTTGTCGAGCCGCTTCTGGACCACGTCGCAGGCGACCAGCCGCCCCTGCCCTTCCAGCATCTGCGCCAGCGCCAGGGTCTTGCCGCCGCCCCCGGCGCAGTAGTCGACCACGGTCATGCCCGGCGCGGCCCCGGCCAGCCACGAGACGATCTGGCTGCCCTCGTCCTGGATCTCGAACCGTCCGGCCTTGAATCCTTCCAGGGCCTGGATGTTCGGCGGCGGCTCGGACAGCAGGCGCAGGCCGACGGCCGAGAACGGCGTCCGCTCCGGCGCCAGCCCCGCTTCGCGCAGCTCGGCCTCGACCGCGTCCACGGTCGCCGCGGCGGTGTTGACCCGCAGGTCGATCGGCGCGCGCGGCGCCATCAGGGCCCGCGCCTCCTCGCCCCAGCGCTCGCCGAAAGTCGCCTTGAAGTCCTCCACCGCCAGTTCCGGCAGGCCCGAGGCGACCCACCCCGGCAACTCGCCCTCGCCGGCGGCGGTCAGCCGGCTGCGCTCCTGCTTGGACAGCGGCCGCGGGCCGTAGCCCTCGCCCGCGTGCAGGGCCTCGATCTCCTCCAGCGGCAGGCCGTCGATCAGGCTGAGCGAGGCGATGACCAGCGCCCGGCCGTCCTCGCGCCCGCCCATGGCCCACGACAGCCGGCCGCGGGCGCGCAGCACCTTGTAGACCCGGTCGGCCACGGCGCGCCGGTCCTTGGAGCCGGCGTAGCGGTTCTGCTGCCCCCATGCCCTGAGGACGGCCTCGGCCGGCTGGCGGCCCTGGGCGATCGAGTCCAGGACGGAGGCGGCGGCGGCGAGGCGGGCGGCTGGGGTCAAGTCAGGGCTTTCAGGCGAACAGGGCGGCGATGACCATGACCAGCCCGGCGGCGGCGACCAGCCAGACCAGCGAGCGAACATAGGCCACGCCAAGGGCGTAGAGCGGCAGGTAGACCAGCCGCGCGGCGAAGTAGAGGCCGGCCCCCCACAGCGTCAGGGTTCCGGTCTTGCCGGCGATCTCGGCCATGATCACCGCCGCGGCGAACAGCGGCAGGGTCTCGAACAGGTTGGCCTGGGCCCGCATCAGCCGTCCGGCCAGCCTGCCCGGCGGCGGCGTCGCCTCGTCGCGCGGCCCGGCGTTCCACTTCGCCCCCAGCTCGGCCGTGCGCGCCATGCCGGCGGCCCCGATCTGCACGAGGGCGAGGATCAGGGTCAAAGTCAGGAAGGTGAATTCTGGCGTCATCTCCACGACTTGCCCTCTCTTTCTCAACCTTGCCTGTAGTTCGGCGCCTCGCGGGTGATCATCACGTCGTGGACGTGGCTCTCGCGCAGCCCGGCCCCGGTGATGCGCACGAACCGGGCCCGCTTCTGGAACTCGGCGATGGTCGGCGCGCCGACGTAGCCCATGGAGGCGCGCAGTCCCCCGACCAGCTGGTGCAGCACCGGCGAGATCGGCCCCTTGTACGGCGTCTGGCCCTCGATGCCCTCGGGCACCAGCTTCTGGGTCTCGACCTCCTTCTGGAAGTAGCGATCCGCCGAGCCGGCCCCCATGGCCCCGACCGAGCCCATGCCCCGGTACGACTTGTAGGAACGGCCCTGGTACAGGAACACCTCGCCGGGCGCCTCGTCGGTGCCGGCGAACATCGAGCCCATCATGGCCACGCTGGCGCCGGCCGCGATCGCCTTGGCCAGGTCGCCCGAATACTTGATGCCGCCGTCGGCGATCACCGGCGTGCCGCTGTCGCGGGCGGCCCGGGCCGACTCCATGATGGCGGTCAGCTGCGGCACGCCCACCCCGGCGACGATGCGGGTGGTGCAGATCGAGCCCGGTCCGATGCCGACCTTCACCGCGTCCGCCCCGGCGTCGATCAGGGCGCGGGCGGCGTCGTAGGTGGCGACGTTGCCGGCGATCACCTGGATCCGGTTCGACTCGCGTTTCACCCGCTCGACCGCGCGCGCAACCTGGATCGAGTGGCCGTGGGCGGTGTCGATAACCACCACGTCCACCCCGGCCTCGGCCAGCGCCATCGACCGCTCAAAGCCGCTGTCGCCGACGGTCGAGGCGGCCCCGACCAGCAGGCGGCCCTGCTCGTCCTTGGCGGCGTTGGGGAAGGCCTGGGCCTTCTGGATGTCTTTCATGGTGATCAGGCCGACGGCCCGATAGTCCTCGTCCACCACGATGACCCGCTCGATCTTGCGGCTCCGCAGCAGCTCCTGCGCCTCCAGCCGTCCGGCGCCCTCGCGCACGGTGATCAGGTCGCCCGTGGTCATCAGGGCCGCGGCCTTGATGTTCGGGTCATTCTCGAAGCGCATGTCGCGGTTGGTCAGCATGCCGACCAGCCGCCCCGTGGCCGGATCGACCACCGGGAAGCCTGTGATCTTCTTGCGCGCCACGATCTCGCGCACCTCGCCCAGCGTCGTCTCCGGCGTCACCGTGACCGGATTGACCACCATGCCGCTTTCATAGCGCTTCACCTGCCGGACCTGGTCGGCCTGTTCCTCGACGGTCAGGTTGCGGTGCAGCACCCCCAGACCGCCGGCCTGGGCCATGGCGATGGCGAGCCGCGCCTCTGTCACTGTGTCCATGGCGGACGACAGCAACGGGATGTTCAACCTGATGTCGCGGGTCAGCTTCGTCGAGACGTCCGCGTCGGCGGGCATGATCTCGGACGGGCCGGGTTCGAGCAAAACATCGTCGAAGGTGAGCCCTTCGCGAATCTCCATGAGGAGCCTCCGTTTTGCGGGCCGCGTATAACCGTGTCCCGGCTGGAACCGCAAGGGCTCGCCGCGCCTATCGTTCCGATAAGAACAATTGCCTTGCCGTGGGCGGCCTTCGCCCCACATCTGGAGCGACATGGTCCGACTGTTGATCAGCACCGCCCGCCAGCTCGCGCTCAAGATCGCGAGCTACGGCGTCATGCACCTGGTGGTCGCCATCCTGGTCGCCTTCGCCATCACCCGCGACTGGCGGCTGGCGCTCGCCGTCGGTCTCGTCGAGCCCTTCTTCCAGACCATCGCCTATTCGATCCACGACCGGGTCTGGCACCGCATCGAGCGGCGCCGGATGCTGTCCGGGCTGGAGGAGGCGTCGGAGGCCTTCACCGCCCGCCTCGAGGTCATGTCGCCGCACGAGCAGTCGCGGGCGCACGGCCATCACGGCCACAGCCACGCCCTGCCCCGCTCGCTGAAGCAGGTCGCGCTCAAGACGGTCACCTACGGCGTCATGCACTTCGCCGTCGCGGTCCTGGTCGCCTTCGCCCTCACCCGCGACCTCGCCGTCTCGCTGGCCATCGGCATCATCGAGCCGCTGGTTCAGACGGTGTTCTTCACCGTCCACGACCGCATCTGGAGCCGCATTGAGGCGCGACGCGAGCGTAGCCGCAGCACGCTCGCCAAGGCCTAGGGAACGAGGAAGCCGGTCCCGCTGCAGCCCGGCCGACGTCGGCTGGCGCGGTTCTCCGCATCGCGGCAGACGAGCCCCCGGAGACCGAGCCGGTCCGCAGCTGCCCGCTCCACCTTCCAGACCACCTGATCGCCGCGCACGCCGATGAGGCCGACGTCCGCCGCGTTGTCCTCGCCCGGTCCCAGCCGGATCGCAATAAGTGCGAAACCGGGGTCTTCCGCATCCCGGTAGACGCGGACGCCCCGGCGCCCGGCGGCGAAGCCCTCCGGTCCGCCCGGCAACACTTCTCCCGGACCGATCGAAGCCAGAAGCGGCACACCCTCCCGCTCCGCCCGATCTTCCACTGCGCGGGCGAAGGGCGCGGTCGGCAGCACCACCAATCCGATCATGCCCCAGATCAGGTCCGTGCCGACGTCCCCGCTGCGTGTCCCGGTCTCCGGCCGGTCACGGCAAGCGCTGCCGATCGACAGCCCTTCGGGCGCGGGTTCCAGGCGCTGAAGCACGGCGAGTCCGTCGGCCAGCGGCAACCGGCCTGGCGCGGCCGCGAAAGGCGACGGGGGATGTGGACCGTAGACGAGGGCGCGCGCCCCCTGCTGTGTGACCGGCCCATCGATCCCGGGGCGCAGCGGGTTCGGGTGGACGCTGACCAGCCGCCCCGCCTCGAAGATGAGGACGCCCGAGCTCCGCCGGGCGAGCCTCCGCCCCGGCGTCGCATCTCCCGGTTCGGCTGGCAGGTCGACGAAGCCGGTCGCGCAGCCCTCGCCCTCGCCCGGCTGTCGCCAGAAGCGCTGCAACGGATAGACCTCCAGGGAGCGCCCTTCGGCGGCCACGCGCAGGGCGTCGGCGGCGTTCGGGTCGGGCGCCGCGCCCAGCCGTAGCGCGACCTCGGAGGGGGAGCGCCCCAGCAGCTCCGCCACCGGAACCTCCGTCTGCCGCCAGACCGCTGGTTCGGCGGTCTGCAGCATCAGCAGGGCGGCCAGCGCGGAGATCATTTCTTCCCCGTCGCCACCAGATAGACCTCGGACGAGCCCTTGCGGCTGGCCTTCGGCTTGATCGGCCGCACGTCCTCGAACTCGGCCCGCAGCCGGGCCAGCACCTCGCCGGCGTCGCTGCCCTGGAAGCTCTTGGTCACGAAGGCGCCGCCGGGCTTCAGGTGGCGGATGGCGAAGTCGGCGGCGATCTCGATCAGGGCGATGATCTTCAGGTGATCGGTCTGGCGGTGGCCGACGGTGTTGTGGGCCATATCCGACAGCACCAGGTCCGGCGCCCCGCCCAGCGCGTCGATCAACTGGTCGCCGACCAGCGGGTCGGTGAAGTCCGCCTGGATCAGGGTCGCGCCGGGGATCGGCTCGATCATCAGCAGATCCACGCCGACCACCGCCGCCGCGCCGCGATCCAGCGCCACCTGCACCCAGCCGCCCGGGGCCGCCCCGAGGTCGATCACCCGCGAGCCCCGCCGGATCAGGTGGAGACGGTCGTCGATCTCCATCAGCTTGAAGGCCGCGCGGCTGCGCCATCCCTCGGCCCGCGCGCGCTCCGACCATTCGTCCGCCAGCTGCCGCTTGATCCACTGCTGGCTCGACATCGATTTCTTCTCGGCCGTGCGGATCTTCTGGCCCATGCCGCGCCCGGCCGCCGTTCCGCCCGAAGGGGGGCGCACCATGCGACGGCGCTCGACCGGCTTATCGTCTTCGCTCATGCATCCCACATAGCGGTCGCCGGGTTTGCGGGCTATGACCCCCGCGAAACGAAAGGAGCCGACATGGCCGAGACCCTGACCTTCACCCTGGACACCGGCGACGGCGAGCCTCGCGACGTCGTGATCAAGCTGCGTCCCGACCTGGCTCCCAACCACGTCAAGCAGATCACCGACCTGGCCTCGGAAGGCTTCTACGACGGCGTGGTCTTCCACCGCGTCATCCCGGGCTTCATGGCCCAGGGCGGCGACCCGACCGGCACCGGCACCTCCGGCTCCTCCAAGCCGAACCTGAAGCAGGAGTTCTCGTCGGAGCCGCACGTGCGCGGCGTCTGCTCGATGGCCCGCACCTCCGATCCGAACAGCGCCAACAGCCAGTTCTTCATCTGCTTCGACGACGCCACCTTCCTCGACCGCCAGTACACCGTCTGGGGCCAGGTCATTGAAGGCATGGAGCACGTCGACGCCCTGCCGAAGGGCGAGCCGCCCCGCAATCCCGGCAAGATCGTCAAGGCCACGGTGGGCTGAGCGCGTGTTCTCAAGCGCGGTTCGCGATCGGCTCATCGCACGCTATCGCGAACCGCACCGCCGCTATCACACCCTCGCGCACCTCACAGACTGCCTCGCCCAGGCGGCGGCCTCGACCGACCTGACCACCAGCCAGCGCGACCTGCTGGAGACGGCGCTGTGGTTCCATGACGCGATTTATGATCCCTCGCGAACGGACAACGAGGCGGAGAGCGCCCGCCTGGCGCGCGAGGAACTGTCGAACGACGGGGCGACGGAGGACCATGTCGCCGAGGTCGAGCGTCTGATCGGCCTCACCGCCGGCCATGCCGCCGCCGCCGGGGACGTGCTCGGCGCCCGGATGGTGTCGATCGACCTGTCGATCCTCGGCGCGGCGCCGGCCGCGTACGACTCCTACGTCCGGGGCGTGCGGCAGGAGTACGGTCACGTTCCGGAAGAGGCGTGGCGGGCCGGCCGTACGGCCGTCCTGCAGCGCTTTCTCGACAGCGCGCAGCTCTACCCCGATCCCGCCTGGGCGGCGCGGTTCGAGGCGCGGGCGCGCGCCAACATCGCCCGCGAGCTCGAGGGCCTGCGCGGCTAGCCCTCGATCTCGACCACCTCGACCCGGGTCCCGTTCAGGACCAGGGCGATCTCGCCGCGCTTCAGCTTCAGGGCGTCCTCGCCGAACAGCTGGCGGCGCCAGCCCTTGAGCGCATCGACGTCGGCGGTGTCGCTGAGCGCGATCTTCTCGAGGTCGGCCACGTTGGCGATCAGCTTCGTCGCCACGCCCGCGTTGTCGCTCTTGGTCTTGAGCAGAACCTTGAGCAGTTCGACCACCGACGGCGGCGCCGGCTGGTTGTGGGACGGCCGCTCCAGCTTCGGCGCATGCGCCTCCGGGTCGGCCAGAACCCGCTTCAGCTCCTCGGTCAGCTCGAGGCCCAGCCGCGAGGCGCCGAAGCCCTTGGGCACCGAGCGCAGCCGGTTGAAGGCTTCGGGATCGGTCGGCGCCTGGGCGGCGATCTCGTCGATGGCGTCGTCCTTGAGAATGCGGCCGCGCGGCTGGTCGCGCTCCTGGGCCGCCCGCTCGCGCCACACCGCCGTGGCCTTGAACGCCGCGAGGTACTTCGCCGAGTACTTCTTCGGCTTCAGGCGCTTCCACGCCTTCTCCGGATCCGTGTCGTACAGGGCCGGATCGGTCAGATCCGACATCTCGGCCATGACCCAGTCCAGCCGCCCGTCCTTCTTCAGCCGGTCGCGCAGCTTCGGGTACAGGGCCGCGAGGTGGGTCACGTCGCCCATGGCGTAGGTCAGCTGGGCGTCGCTAAGCGGCCGGCGCGCCCAGTCCGTGAAGCGGCTGCCCTTGTCCACCTCCTGGCGCAGCATCTGCCGGACCAGCGATTCGTAGGACACCTGGTCGCCGAAGCCGGCGGCCATCGCCGCCACCTGGGTGTCGAACATCGGCTTCGGCATGGCGCCGAGCTTGGCGAAGATCTCCACGTCCTGGCGGGCGGCGTGGAACACCTTGAGGATCGATTCGTCGCGCAGCAGCTCGAGGAACGGCTCGAGATCGAGGTCCTCCGCCAGCGGGTCGATGTTGGCCGCGTCAGTCGGCGAGGCCGCCTGGATCAGGCACAGCTTGGGCCAGTAGGTCGTCTCCCGCATGAACTCGGTGTCGACCGTGATGAAGGGAGCTGTGGCCAGGCGGGCGCAGAACTCGCGCAGCGCCCCGGTGGTGGTGATTGGCGTCATTCGGGTGCTATAGCCCCGCCCGACGGCGGTGTGGCAAGAGCCGCCGACGCATTTCCGCCTCCAGAATCAGGCCCGTGACCGATGAGCGACACCCCCGACAGCCCGCGCAACGGCCTGACCTACGCCGACGCGGGCGTGGACATCGACGCCGGCGAGATGCTGGTCGACGCTATCAAGCCGCTGGCGAAGTCGACCCGGCGGCCCGGCGCGGAGGCCGCGCTGGGCGGCTTCGGCGCCCTGTTCGACCTCAAGGCCGCGGGATTCGAGGACCCGCTGATCGTCGCCACCACCGACGGCGTCGGCACCAAGCTGAAGATCGCCATCGAGACCGGCCGGCATGACGGCGTCGGCGTCGACCTCGTGGCCATGTGCGTCAACGATCTGCTCGCCCAGGGCGCCGAGCCGCTGCTGTTCCTCGACTACTACGCCACCGGCAAGCTCGACGTGGACGCCGCGAAGCGCGTCGTCGCCGGCATCGCCGAGGGGTGTCGCCAGGCCGGCTGCGCCCTCGTCGGCGGCGAAACGGCCGAAATGCCGGGCATGTACGGCGGCGGCGACTACGACCTCGCCGGCTTCTCGCTCGGCGCGGTGGAGCGCGGCCACGCCCTGCCGTACCTCGATCGCCAGCAGGCCGGCGACCTGATCATCGGCCTCGGCTCCTCGGGACCCCACTCCAACGGCTATTCCCTGATCCGCAAGGTCGTCGAGAAGTCCGGCCTCGGCTGGAACGCCGACGCCCCGTTCACCCGCGACCGAACCCTGGCCCAGGCCCTGATGGAGCCGACCCGCATCTACGTGAAGCCGGTGCTGCCGCTGATGAAGGCCGGCCTGGTCAAGGGCGCCGCCCACATCACCGGCGGCGGCCTGATCGAGAACCCGCCCCGCTGCATCGCCGAGGGACTGAAGGCCAGCTTCGACTGGGACGCCTGGCCCCTGCCCCACGTCTTCCAGTGGCTGGGCGAGACCGGCGGAATCTCGGACCACGAGCTTCGCCGGACCTTCAACTGCGGCGTCGGCTTCATCCTGGTCGTCAGCCCCGAGAACGCCGAGCCGGTGCTGGCGGCCCTGCTCAACGCCGGCGAGACGGCCTTCGTCTGCGGACAGCTGGAAGCGGCCTGAGGCCTTCGCACCGGCTGGCCGTTGACCCCCGCGGAGCCGCCCGGCAAGGTCGCCGCCCCGCCACGGAAGGATTCACCGGATGCGCACGCTGCCGCTCGCTCTCGCCGGACTGCTGCTCGCCGGCGCGACCGCCGCCGGAGCACAGACGCCCGTCGCCGAGCACCCCCTGCTGCACCGGCTCGCGGCCGAGGTCCGACCGGAGCGGATGCGGGCGGACATCCAGACCATGGTCGATTTCGGCACGCGCCACACCCTGTCGGAGACCCGCTCCGAGACTCGCGGCATCGGCGCCGCCCGCCGCTGGGTGCAGCGCGAGTTCGAGGCCATCTCCAGCGACTGCGGCGGCTGCCTGACCGTGGTCACGCCCTCCGACACGGTCACCGGCCGGCGCGTCCCGACCCCGACCGAAGTCGTCGACGTGGTCGCCATCCAGCGCGGAACGGGCGACCCGAACCGGGTGATCATCATCTCCGGCCATCTCGATTCCCGCGTCACCGACGTGATGAACTTCACCGACGACGCGCCGGGAGCCAATGACGACGCCTCGGGCGTGGCGGCGGTGCTGGAGGCGGCCCGCATCCTGTCGAAACACCGGTTCGACGCCACCCTGGTCTTCGCCGCCCTCTCGGGCGAGGAGCAGGGCCTGCTCGGCGGCAAGATCCTGGCGGACTACGCCAGGGCGCAGGGCTGGCGGGTCGAGGCCAACCTCAACAACGACATCGTGGGCAATTCCGAGGGCCAGTCGGGCGTGCGGGACACCACCCGGGTGCGGGTCTTCTCGGAAGGCACCAAGACCGTCGAGACCGAGGCCCAGGAGGAGCGCCGGCGCTACAACGGCGGCGAGGTCGACTCCTCCTCGCGCAACCTCGCCCGCTTCATCGACGTCATGGCGGATCGCTACCTGACCAATTTCGACGTCGAGATGATCTATCGCACCGACCGGTACGGCCGCGGCGGCGACCAGGTCGAGATGCTCCGCGCCGGCTTCCCGGCGGTGCGCATCTCGGAGGGCGCCGAGAACTATGACCGCCAGCACCAGGATCTGCGGGTCGAGAACGGCGTGCACTACGGCGACACCATCGACGGCGTCGACTTCGACTACCTCGCCCAGGTGGCGCGCCTGAACATCGTCTCGATGGCCGCCCTCGCCAACGCGCCCGCGACGCCGCTCGGCGTGAGCATCGAGGGCGCGGTGAAGCCGGACACCACCCTGCGCTGGGAGGCCGTCCCGGGCGCCGCGGGCTACCGCGTCTGGTGGCGCCCGACCACGGCCCCGCAGTGGACCCACAGCCGCTGGGCCGGCGACGCCACGGAGATCACCCTGCCCGGCGTCGTCATCGACGACTACTTCTTCGGCGTCTCGGCGGTGTCGGAGGACGGCTACGAAAGCCCCGTGGTGTTCCCCGGCCCGTCCGGCTCCTTCGTGTCCGTCGGCGACCCGGCCGCGCCCGCCAGCTGATGCCGGACGCCGCAACCGGCCGCACACGCGTGGCGGTGCTGATCTCGGGGACGGGCTCCAACATGGCCGCCCTCGTCGAGGCCGCCCGGGCGGCTGATTGTCCCTGGGATGTCGCCCTGGTGCTGTCGAACCGGCCCGACGCCGGCGGACTGGCGGCGGCCGCGGCGGCGGGCGTCGCCACGGCCGTGGTCGACCACCGCCCCTTCGGAAAGGATCGGGAGGCGCACGAACGGGCCGTCGACGCCGCCCTGCGCCGGCACGAGGTCGAGGTGGTGGCGCTGGCCGGCTACATGCGCCTGCTCACGCCGTGGCTGGTCGGCCGCTGGGCCGGGCGCATGCTCAACATCCACCCCAGCCTGCTGCCGAAGTATCCGGGGCTCGACACCCACGCCCGGGCGCTCGCCGCCGGCGACGTCGAGGCGGGCTGCACCGTGCATCTGGTGACCGAAGGGGTCGACGAGGGCCCGGTCCTGGCCCAGGCCCGCGTTCCCGTGCGGGCTGGCGACACGCCCGCGAGCCTCGCCGCCCGGGTGCTGGAGGCGGAGCATGCGCTCTATCCCCGTGCGCTCGGCGACTTCTGCCGGACGCTGCATTAGAAATCTGTAATCCGCCGCCTTTCGGCGCGACACGGGCCTCGGCCTGAGTCAGGGTCCCCGCCGCCATTCCGTCGGGGAACCAGTCATGTCCAAGCTTCGCCTTCTCGCCTGCGCCGCCGGCGCCGCCCTCGTCGCCGCCGCCGCGCCGGCCGTCGCCCAGTCCACCGCGGACCATTCCGCCCATGCGGCTCACGCCGCCCACGCGGCGCCGGTGATCGGCGATTGGGGCTTCGACCTGAACGGCCGGGACCTGAACGTCCGCCCGGGCGCCGACTTCAACCGGCACGCCAACGGGACCTATCTCGCGAACACCGAGATACCGGCCGACAAGACCTCCTACGGCGCCTTCGACATGCTCTACGACCGCTCGCAGGAGAACCTGCGGACGCTGATCGAGGAGAGCGCCGCCAATCCGACGTCCAGCCCCGAGGCCGCCCGCATCGGGGCCCTGTTCGCCAGCTTCATGGACGAGGCCCGGGTCGAGCAACTGGGCGCCGCGCCCCTGGCCGCTGATCTGGCCGAGGTCCGGGCGGCCGACACCCACGAGAAGATGGCCGCCCTGATGGGCCGCACGCAGGCCGGATTCGGCTCCACCCTGTTCGGCCTCGCGGTGTTCGAGGATCTCAAGGAGCCGAACCGCAACAGCGCCTACATCTTCCAGGGCGGCCTCGGCCTGCCGGACCGGGACTACTATCTGGAGGACAGCTTCGCCGGGCAGAAGACGGCCTACCAGGCCTACGTCCGGAAGGCGCTGGAGCTCGCCGGCTGGCCGGACGCGGAGCAGGCCGCCGCCGACATCGTGGCCTTCGAGACCCGCATCGCCGAACAGCACTGGACCCAGGTCCAGAGCCGGCAGATCGACCGGCTGCACAACCCGACCACCGTCGCAGACCTGACGGCCTCCGCGCCCGGCTTCGACTGGGGCGCCTGGGCCGAGGCGGCGGGCGTCGGACGCGACCGCACCCTGATCGCCGGCAACAACACCGCCTTCCCGGGCATGGCCCGGGTGTTCGCCGAAACGCCGGTCGGGACCCTGCAGTCGTGGCAGGCCTTCCACGTCATCGACCAGGCCGCGCCCTATCTCTCGAGCGCCTTCGTCGACGCGAAGTTCGACTTCTTCGGCAAGGTGCTCGGCGGCCAGCCCGAGAACCGGCCGCGCTGGAAGCGCGGCGTGCAGCTGGTCGACGGCTCGCTGGGCGAGGCCCTGGGTCGCGAGTACGTCGCCCGCCACTTCCCGGCCGAATCCAAGGCCCAGATGGAGGAGCTGGTCGGCAACCTGCGTCGGGCCATGACCGCCCGCATCGAGGGGCTGGACTGGATGAGCCCCGAAACCCGCCAGCAGGCGCTCTACAAGATGAGCCGCTTCGGCGTGAAGATCGGCTATCCGGAGCAGTGGCGCAGCTATGACGGCCTGCACCTCGACCCGGCCGACCTGTACGGCAACGTCGAGCGGTCGTCGGCCTTCGAATGGGCCTGGAACCTGTCCAAGCTCGACAAGCCGGTCGATCCGCTGGAGTGGGGCATGACCCCGCAGACGGTGAACGCCTACTACAACCCGCCGCGCAACGAGATCGTCTTCCCGGCGGCCATCCTGCAGGCGCCGTTCTTCGATCCCAACGCCGACCCGGCCGTGAACTACGGCGGCATCGGCGCGGTCATCGGCCATGAGATCACCCACGGCTTCGACGACCAGGGCCGCAAGGTGGACGGCGACGGCGTGCTGCGCGACTGGTGGACCGCCGAGGACGCCGCCAAGTTCGAGGAGCGCGCCCGCGTGCTCGGGGCCCAGTATTCGGCCCTCAGCCCCTTCGAGGGCGTCAACGTCAACGGCGACCTGACCATGGGCGAGAACATCGCCGACCTCGGGGGCCTGCTGCTGGCGCTCGACGCCTACCGCATGTCGCTGAACGGCCAGCCGGCGCCGGTGATCAACGGCCTGACCGGCGAGCAGCGCGTCTTCCTCGGCTGGGCCCAGGTCTGGCGCGAGAACATCCGCGACGAGGCCCTGCGCCAGCAGGTCACCGTCGACCCCCACGCCCCGGCGCAGTACCGGGCGGGGGCCACGGTGCGGAACATCGACGCCTGGTATGCGGCGTTCGGCGTCACGCCGGAGGACGCGCAGTACCTTGCGCCGGAGGCCCGCGCCCGGATCTGGTAGACGCGGCGATCCCCCGAAAAGGAAACGGCCCCGGCGATCGCTCGCCGGGGCCGCTTTCTTTTCAGGCCGCGGTCCTACTTGTCGGGCCGGGTGGCCGCGCCCGCGGCCGCGCCGATGGCCGCGCCCGCGACGGTCGAGCCGGTGTCGCCGCCGATCGCCTGGCCGGCGGCCGCGCCGGCGATCGCGCCCGTGGCGGCCCGCTGTTCCATGGTGGAGCCGCAGGCGGCGAGGAGCGACAGCGCGGCCGTCGCGGCGGAGAGTTTGAGCAGGGTTTTCATTTCGGACTCCTTGGGGAGAAGGACGCCCTTCGAACGCCCCGCGGGGTGTGCGGTTCCGGATTCGGGGCCGCTCCCGTCGTGGGCTGATCCGTCGCATATGCGCTTCTCACCACCTCATGTGATATATGAGATATCACTACGGACGTTCTGATGATCACAGGCCCTCAGCTCCGCGCCGCCCGGGCGCTCCTCGGCATCGACCAGCGCGAGCTGGCCCGACTGGCCGGCCTCTCGCCCCAGACGGTGCAGCGCATGGAGGCCTGCCCTGGCTCCGTCCGTGCGGTCGTCGACAGCCTCGAGAAGGTGGTCACGGCCCTGGCCGAGGCCGGGGTCGAGATGATCGCCGAGGGAACGCCCAGCCACGGGACCGGCCGCGGCGTCCGGCTGATCGAGCGGCGGCAGGCGGTGCGCGATGAACGCTGACTGGAAGCTGTTCCTGCCCAAGACCGTCACCGTGCTGCGGCAGGGGTACGGCCCGGGCGACCTGCGCGCCGACGCCATCGCCGGTCTGACCGTCGCCGTGGTGGCCCTGCCGCTGGCCATGGCGCTCGCCATCGCCTCGGGCGCGGCCCCGGAGGTGGGGCTGATCACCGCCGTGGTCGCCGGCTTCCTGATCTCGGCCCTGGGCGGCAGTCGCTTCCAGATCGGAGGACCGACCGGGGCCTTCGTGGTCATCGTCTACGGCGTGATCAGCAAGCACGGCTACGATGGTCTGCTGATGGCCACCCTGATGGCCGGGCTGATCCTGATCGTCGCCGGCCTGGCGCGCATCGGGACGCTGATCAAATACATCCCGGATCCTGTCACCACCGGCTTCACCAGCGGCATCGCCGTAGTGATCATGGCCAGCCAGATTCCCGACCTGCTCGGCCTGACTGCGTCAGGAGTCCCGGCCGAGTTCATCCCGAAGCTGCGGGCGCTGTGGGCGGCGCGCGAAACCCTGAGCCTGCCCGCGGTCGGCCTCTCGGCCGCCTGCGTCGCCGCCATCCTGCTGCTCCGCCGCTACGCGCCCCGCGTGCCCGGCTTCCTCGTCGCCACGGTGGCCGCCGCCGTGGTGGTCGCCCTCGCCGGCCTGCCGGTCGAAACGCTCGGTTCGCGCTTCGGCGATATCAGCGCCCGCCTGCCCGCCCCGGACCTTTCCTTCTGGACCTGGGGCAAGGCGGCCGACGTCCTGCCCAGCGCCCTGGCCATCGCCCTGCTCGCGGGCCTGGAGTCGCTGCTCTCCGCGGTCGTGGCCGACCAGATGACCGGCCGCCGCCACCGCTCGAACATGGAGCTGACCGCCCAGGGCATCGCCAACGTCGCCTCGGCCGCGGTGGGCGGACTGCCCGCCACCGGGGCCATAGCCCGCACCGCCACCAGCATCCGCTCCGGCGCGCGCTCGCCCGTGGCCGGCATGCTGCACGCGGTCTTCCTGCTCGTCTTCATGCTGGCGCTGGCCCCGGCGATGCGCTTCGTCCCGATGGCGGCGCTGGCGGCGATCCTCGTCGTGGTGGCGCTCAACATGGCCGAGGCGCACCGCTTCCGGCTGATCCTGCGCACCTCGCGCGGCGACCGGGCCGTGCTGCTGGCCACCTTCGCCCTGACGGTTCTGGTCGACCTGACCGTCGCCATCGGCGTCGGCATGTCCCTGGCCGCCTTCATCTTCATGCACCGCATGTCGCAGCTGGCGACGCTGGAGGGCCGGGACCCGCTCATCGAGGGCGACCGGCCGGACGGGGGCGAGGGCCGCTACGCTCCCAACCAGGGCCTGCCCGCCGACGTCGGCGTGCTCACCTTCCGCGGCCCGCTGTTCTTCGGCAGCGCCGGGCTGATCAAGGACGCGCTGGACCGCATCGGCGCGCGGCGGCGGACCTATGTGCTGCAGCTGGAGGCGGTTCCGATGCTCGACCCCACGGGCGCTTTCGCCTTCGCCGACCTCGTCGGGCGGATGCAGGGCGAGGGCGCAGATGTCTACGTGGTCGGGGCCAACCACGCCGTGCTGAAGGCCCTGATGCAGGCGACGCCGCGCGAGCGCCTGAAGCGGGTCCGCTTCGTCAAGTCCCTGGCCACGGCCCGGCGACGGATCGAGGCCGGCCACGCCGTCGCCTGATGCGAAAACGGCCGGCCCCCGGTGGGACCGGCCGTCGTTTCATCCGCGTCGCGAGCGATCAGCCGACGATCTGGTCTTCCGTGAAGAACTGCTCGATCTCGATCTTCGCGTTCTCCAGCGAGTCCGAGCCGTGCACCGAATTCTCGCCGATCGACAGGGCGAACGACTTGCGGATGGTGCCCTCGGCGGCCTGTTCCGGGTTGGTGGCGCCCATGACCTCGCGGTAGCGGGCCACGGCGTTGTCGCCTTCCAGCACCTGCACGACCACCGGCTCGGCGGTCATCTGGGCCACCAGCTCGCCGTAGAACGGGCGCTCGGCGTGGACGGCGTAGAACTTCTTGGCCTGCTCTTCCGAGAGCTTGACGCGGCGCTGGGCCACGATGCGCAGGCCGGCTTCCTCGATCACGGCGTTGATCTTGCCGGTCAGGTTGCGACGGGTCGCGTCCGGCTTGATGATCGAGAAGGTGCGTTCGGTCATGGGAGTGACTTCTGTTTGGGAGATTGAAGGTCGCGGGCTTATAGACGCGCCCTCCCCGCATTCCAACAGCCCGTCATTCGCCCCTATCGCTCGCCGCGCGGCGGCTCGCTACCTGAGGGGCGACCGCCGCTCTCCCCGGACTTCCCCTTCCCCATGCTCCAGATCACCAACCTGACCTTCAACGCCTGGGGCCGCCAGTTCCTCGACGACGCCTCGGTCAGCCTGCCGCCCGGGGCCAAGGTCGGCCTGGTCGGCCGCAACGGCATCGGCAAGTCGACCCTGTTCAAGATCATCCTCGGCGAACTGGCCGCCAACGGCGACGAGGTCTCCCTGCCGAAGACCGCCCGCATCGGTTCGGTCGACCAGGAGCACCCGGCCACTCCGGTCAGCGTGCTCGACACCATCCTCGAGGCCGACGTCGAGCGGCACGACCTGATGACCCGGCTGGAGACGGCCGAGCCCGAGGAGATGGGCGAGATCTGGGCCCGGCTGATCGAGATCGACGCCGACAGCGCCCCCGCCCGCGCCGCCGAGATCCTCGCCGGCCTCGGCTTCAGCCCCGAGGACATGCAGCGGCCAATGTCGCACTTCTCCGGCGGCTGGCGCATGCGCGTGGCCCTGGCGGCGGCCCTGTTCGCCCAGCCCGACATGCTGCTGCTCGACGAGCCGACCAACTACCTCGACCTCGAGGGCGCCCTGTGGCTCGAGGCCCGGCTGAAGAAATACCCCGCCACGGCCCTGATCATCTCGCACGATCGCGAGATGCTGAACGAGGTCTGCACCCACATCCTCCACCTCGCCAACCGCAAGCTGGAGCTCTACACCGGCAACTACGACGCCTTCGAGAAGATGCGCGCCGAGAAGCTGCGCCTGCTGTCCGCCACCCGGGCCAAGCAGGACGCCGAGCGGGCCCACCTGCAGGCCTTCGTCGACCGCTTCAAGGCCAAGGCGTCCAAGGCCGCCCAGGCCCAGTCGCGGGTGAAGAAGCTGCAGAAAATGCAGACGGTCGAGCTGCCGCCCGAGGAGCGGGTCGCCCCCTTCACCCTGCCCTCGCCCGAGCGCCCCCTGCCGCCGCCGCTGATCCGGCTGGAGAAGGCCTCGGTCGGCTACGAGCCGGGCAAGCCCATCCTGCGCAATCTGAACCTGCGCATGGACCTCGACGACCGCATCGGCCTGCTCGGCGTCAACGGCGCCGGCAAGTCGACCTTCGCCAAGCTCATCGCCAAGGCCCTGACCATCGACGCCGGCGAGTTCCACCGGGACGGCAAGATGCGGGTCGGCTGGTTCCACCAGCACCAGATCGAGGCCATGGACCCGACCGACACACCGCTGGAGATCATCCGCCGGGCCATGCCGGACGCCTCGGAGTCCAGCCGCCGCAGCCGCCTGGCCCACTTCGGCCTGCCGTTCGAGAAGCAGGAGACCAAGGTCGCAGCCCTGTCGGGCGGCGAGCGCGCCCGCCTGCTGCTCAACCTCGTGGCCATGGACGCGCCGCACATCCTGATCCTCGACGAGCCGACCAACCACCTCGACATCGACAGCCGCCGCGCCCTGCTGGACGCCCTCAACGCCTACACCGGCGCCGTCATCCTGATCACCCACGACCGCTCGCTGATGGAGCTCGTCGCGGACCGCCTGTGGCTGGCCGCCGACGGCACGGTGAAGCCCTTCGACGGCGACATGGACGACTACGCCAAATTCGTCCTCGACCGCGCCAAACAGGCAGGGATGAAGCCCTCCCAGGTGAAGGCGGAGCCGGAACCGGCCCCCGCCGCCCCTCAAGCAGCGAGCGGCCGCGCCGCGAGCGACAGGGCTCCAAAAAAATCCGGCCCCTCCCCGTCCACCCTGCGCCACGCCGCGAAGAAGGCCGAGGAGCGCATGGCGGCGCTGACCGCCGACCTCGCCCGCCTCGACGACGAGCTCGCCAACGCCGCCGTCCACGACCCGAAGAAGCTCGAGGGCCTGACCCGCGCCCGCGCCCGGACCCAGGCCGACCTCGACGCCGCCGAGGCCGCCTGGATGGAAGCCGAGGAAGCGCTGGCGGAAGCGACCGCCTGACCGCGGAGGGGTGAAGCCCGCGCTCACCCCCCCGCCATCTGCCCAGCCTCCGACGCTGCTGGTTCGTCACAACGAGCACAACGGATTCACGACGAACACGACGGGACCAGGCGCGGGGCGGACTTCCGCGGGCCGCAGGCCCGCATTGGTCGATCGCGGGCCGTTGGCCCGCAGGGGGACCGGGCCGGCCGTGCTCCCGTCGTGTCCTTTGTGAATC